>ULXY01015001.1_pt1 | contig 21462 bp, 13 predicted proteins | sample 1961741 | NCBI WGS metagenome assembly ULXY01 (sample SAMEA4835851, study PRJEB28245) | human gut metagenome | biome: gut microbiome; material: fecal sample | place: Denmark | collected 2008
CAGACTGGATTCAAAATATGCTCCTTTTTAAAGTGGGCTCAAATAGGTATATAGCTAGAATTTATAATTAGATATGATGCATAATTCAGTGAATCTGTTTCTAAATCGCAAAGAATTTTATCAAATACATTGTCCCTACACCCCATTAATAGAACAGAAAGAATAAAGATTACAATTTTTATATACATTCTCATTTTATTATTGGCTTTAATTTAAAAATTTCTTTTGATAATTTAATATTACCTTTTAGTAATTTTCCCAAAGATTTTTGTCCCCAGTTTAAAGGATAAACTTCTACCACATGGTTACTTTTTACTCCTCGAATAAGATAAAGCACATTATCATGCCCCATGACAAAAACAGGCATGCTAAAATGGTTCTTTGATAAACCTGCATCTCCATAGGTATTGCCAACATAATAAGATGGTTCTGCGGAAGTGAAACGGTTCTGATGACTATGTATTTGGGCTTTTACAGTATAACGTCCTAATTTATTTGAAAGGATTCGCCCTTGAAAAGAATATCCTTCATAAGCATTCAGCTTTGTCGTCGTAGCGTCATTTTTATAATCAGGCAATACTAACACTTTGTTGTTTTGCAACAAGAAGCCTCCAACTTCACGCTTCTTATAATTTGCTTTTTGCCATATATAGTTATATGCCTGAGTTTCATTTGCAAACATAACACTACCATCATTATTATAAGTAGCTAAATTACTTCCCTTGCCTGTGGTAAAAGAACTACCCATATATATTTGCCCTTTCTTCAAGTCCTTACCAGAGTGCACGTCTGGCGAATACAAGTAAAGCCCATTTTCTTGATACCAATCCAAGCCATCTATATCGAGATACAATACGGGATTATTTCCACAATACAAATATGGACTTAAAGAATAATATTTACTAAACAAAGGATCCTTTCTATCCCAAAACAAGCCAGCCGCATCATACATTCTTGCCCCATGGTCATACCAGTCCAAACCATACATATGGTCGAATTCCTTACCAATGTATTTGCTTTTCTGGATTTCTGCATTGTATGACAAATCACCATATACACCTCCGAATGGATAGTAATGGTTCACTTGCTCTATCGTGCCATTCTCATTCACTACCATTCTTACACTACCAAGATGGTCTTTCTCGTAATAATGGAACGTAGGATTCTGGCTATTGTCAAAGGAACAATAGCCACCATCGAAGAGGAACTTACTTAACTTGCCATCTTCGAATATGAAGTTACCGATGTAGTCGGTCGTGTTTGTCACAGCAGACTCATGAGTGGTTCGTAGCTTATTTCCAGCGGCATCATAGATATATTTCGTCTTGAAGCCATTAGAGAAAGTAATACACTTCAAGTTGCCAAGGACATCGTACTCTACATTGCTGATTCCCTTGTTCAAGTCCTTGACCAATGCACCATTGGCATCATAGAAATACTCCACGTCAGCATTAGCTCCATCCTTGAAATCAAAAGAGCCATCATAGAGCAAACTACCTGCTTTGTCGCTGATTGCCTTGATTTGATTGCCATTGTACGAATACATCAAGTCGTCTATGAGACCAAAGGTTCCATTGTTCTTCTTGCCATATCGCTGCAAACGCTCTATGGAGCCATTCGGAGAATATGACAGGATATTCTCAGAATAACGATTCTTGTTCTGGCTCATGCCCGCACCCTCCGAATAGGTGGATTCCTCCAAGCGGTTCAAACCATCATAGGCGAAATCGTAACCACGGAGCACATTGCCGCTTCGCTTAATGGAGAGCAGCCGACTGATGTCATTATAACTATATGACGACACCGTCCTTGTTACATTTCCTACTTTCAACGTCATAGTCTCGATTTTATCATTATGCTTGTTATAGCTGTTTGTCTGCGTGACAGTTGCGCTCATGCCATTTTTGAAAATCTCGCTTATTATTTCCAAAGGTTGCTTGGTAAAGGAATAAGTCATATTCTGAGATAACAAGGCATCATCGGGCAAGGTTTGCTTGCTCGCTATTACCTGTCCCTTCAGGTCATGATAATACACTGACACCAATGGCTTGCCATCTGTAGCCATACTGACTGTTCCCGTAAGCGAGCCTTTGCTATATTCCTCCTTAGCTTGCTGATTTGAAGCAAGATTTTGGGAGGTAGCTTGCTTTACGAGCTGTCTTTTTATCATACGATTTTATTATTTCAGTTCCCTAGGCGATTTTTTCGTCAGTAGGCACAATCAATAACTACCTTTTTTTCCTTACCTTTTTTAATATCTATCAACTTATAGTTTATATGACAATAAGAAGATATCCTAATCGGATACATAAGTTGTACAAATTCATCTTTATATCTAGTTAAATCAACACCTAACGTACTATTATAAGATACATTTTTCTTCTCTTCTATTTCAAAAGAACCAGACATTGCACATAATGAAAGAATAATCATTTGATTGTCCGTGAGTTTAATTTCACATTTACTAAAGCCATCATACTCCTTACTAAATCTTTGCAATTCGGAGATATACATAAGAAAACCCTTTTCTACTCCAAACTTTTGTTGATAAATTTGACAATATAAAGAAGATTCCACGCCCATTAAAAAAGGACATATGTATGAATTTTTCAACAAACCATATATAAGCTTTTCACAATGGCACATCTGAATTCTTAACCCCTTTTCCTTTTCAAAAAAACCATCAATACATACAGGGTATGCATTAGGTGATATGATAAATAAATTATAATATATAAATGTCCCTGTAACAAGTTTCGCTTTCAATGAAATTGCGAAACACAGGTATAAGATTATAAATAATATTTTTTTCATTTTTCTTTTTTTATAAAAGGTAAAACATCATTAAGCAAATCACTTCCAAAGAGTTGTGCATTTTTTGCATTAGGAGACCTTGGGGGATAACACATTATTCCAGAAGAACCACCTTTCATTTTAGGGTGCTCAAAACCAAATGTATGAAAAATTTCATGTAATCTATTTTTCTCTCTATCAAAGTTCACATTCATTACAATATTCTGATTGTTATCTGTTGCTCCACCAACGGTAGCAGTACTACCATCTGCATATTCCTTAGTATCAAAATACTTTTCAAAAGTAGATTCCTCCAAGCGGTTCAAGCCATCATAGGCAAAGTCGTAACCACGGAGCACATGGTCTTTGCTTGATTGCCATTGCATGCGGCTGATGTTAGCTATGGCTTGGATTCCACAGGCATCAAGCATCTGCCTCTCAAGAATATAATTCTTGGTAGGACTCAGAGCCAATGACATCAAGCTAAAAACAGACAATAACATCAAAACTAAAACTTCTTTTTCCATAACGTACGATATTATTATCCAACTATTGCAAACAATTTCATATTGCCATTTAAGACTTAATTTTTATTCTTCCAAAACTCGCATGCACTCCCATTCTACTACTAAAGAATCATACATGCAAGTAACCTTATTCTCTTCGACAGTAGTTATAAAACTTGAAATATTTTTATTAATATCTGATTCTTTACAAACTATCATATGCCGTGAAACATAACTTTTTATCTTTTCAAAAGGGATATTCGAAGAGATTATAGTAAACTTAAACCTTTTCATAGGATATACAATTTTTATAAATGTCTGAGGAAAGATAAAAGAATATGGCTCTCCACAATTTATCACATTATCATATGCCCAACAAGATAACGAAAAATCGCCATAACGACGATAGCACTTTCTATATAACACTTCTTCAAAATTCATTTTTTCCAAATCATCCTCTGTAAAAAGAATTACAATTGGTTCCATGTTACTATTCACGACATCAAAAGACACACATCTTATCGTATCACGATCTAACGTTCCATGAGCAACATAATAAACTTGCTCATGGTATTCTAAACTATATGTGAGCAAAAAATACCCAAACGACACAAACAACGCCAAAATTCTTTTCATTTAGCAAAATTTTTAACAGTTTCTTTTCTAGCCTTAATTGAACACTCTTTAAGATATCCATTTGTTTCGATATTTCCATCAAAATGATGTACTGCTTTGTGCCTTGACTGAAATGGCCAAGGCACAAAGAAACAACATGATACTTAAAGTTCTTTCAATTTACAATACTTTCAAGCCTGCCTTCTTAGTCAGATTTTTCTTAATATTCATAATTTACCATTATCTTCTTCAAGTCCTTATCTGCCGAGCTATTGCCATAATATACCTCATAGTTACCTGCCTTGGCACGCACGGTATTGGTGGCAGCATCGAAGAGTTCGAAGTTTCTGCTATCCAGCGTGATGACAGCCTCAGCAGTCTTTCCTGCCTTCACCTCCACTCTCTCGAAAGCCTTCAAGCTCTTCAATGGTCCTTCGGTATCAGCAGGATCCTTCACATATACCTGCACAATCTCGGTTCCATCCTTCTTTCCAACATTACTTACCGGTACCTTCAGCGTAATCTTTTCACCCTTCTTCAAGATAGAGTTGGAAAGTGTAGCATCACCTATACGGAAAGAAGTGTAGCTTAAACCATATCCGAATGGGAAGAGCGCATCGTTCATATAACGATAGGTTCTGCCCTTCATACTGTAGTCCTTGAAATCAGGCAACTGCTCTGAATTCTTATAGAACGTAATAGGCAACTTGCCAGCAGGATTATACTCTCCGAAGAGTACACGAGCCACAGCCTCACCACCTTCCTGACCAGGATACCAGGCCTGGAGGATGGCATCGCAACTCTCTGTCTCTGGAGTCAAGGCAATGGCAGAACCCGAACAGTTGACAAAGACAACCTTTTTGCCAGCCTCCTTCAAAGCCTTCAGGAAATTGCGCTGAACCTTAGGCAATTCGATGTTGGTGCGGTCACCACCCTTGAAGCCAGAAATCTCGATAGGCATTTCCTCACCTTCCAACTGTGGAGAGATACCACCTACGAAGACTACAGTCTCGCAATCCTTCAACTGCTTGAGCGAAGCCTGATAGTCGATAGGATTCTCATGACCGATATTGAACTTCATGTCCGCATTATAGGTTGGCATTTCGTGATAGCGGATCTCTATCTTATACTCCTTGCCCTTCTCGGCTTGGAACTCGATACGACTCTCAGTAGTGCGCCAGATAGAATGCTCTGCCTTCTTCTCACCATTCAGATAAACCTCGTAGTGACCGCAACCAGCCACGTCGAGCAACACCTTGTCTGTCTGCTTAGGACGGAACACGGTTTCATATTTTGCAGAAAAGCCCACCAGCTTCACATTAGGAGCGAAGGAGTGCTGACCATAGGTCGTTACCTGCACAGGATTCTTCTCCTGGGTGATGACAACAGGCTTGCCTTCCATCTTGCGATTGTTCCAGAAAGTGCCCTTAAAGCCCATCTTGCCATCCATGCTACACTGGTCGAAGTAAGAATTCAAAACTTGGTCGTTCACCAAGTCGCATCCATTAAAGGTGACAACCTGGTTTTTCTTCAAACGACTCCTGATACCATCCAGGATGGTAATTGTCTGTCGTGGAGTACCATTATAGTTTCCCCACATCATCGGTTCGTTATCCACATTCGGTCCGATGAAAGCAATCTTCTTTACTTTTTTATTGAGAGGCAAAACCTCATTCTTGTTTTGGAGCAGCGTCATGGTCTGCAGAGCCATATCAAGCGAGAGCTGGCGATGCGCCTTGCTGCAAAGCACAGATACAGGAATCTTCGACCATGATACGATCTTGTTGTCATCCATCTCGCCCAAATCGAAACGACCTTCGAGCAGACGTATCACATGCTTGTCAACTTCTTCTTCTGTCAAGGCACCATACTTCACAGCCTCAGGCACCGACTTATATACATAATTATATCCACACTCCACATCCGTGCCAGCCAGCACGCCCTTGGCAGCCGCATTCTTGGCATTGCTCGAAACCTTATGATTCTCCCAGAAATCAGTAACAGCACCACAGTCGGAAACTACCAGGTACTTGAATCCCCACTCATCCCTGAGAATCTGCTGCAAAAGGCGGGTGTTGCCGCAGCATGGTTCATCATCCCAACGCTGATAGGCACACATCACCTCACGCACCTTGGCATCCTGCACCAGCGATTTGAAGGCAGGCATATAAGTTTCCCAAAGGTCACGCGGCGTGACATCGGTAATATTGTCTGTATGGCGAGCCCATTCTGGTCCGCTATGAATTGCATAGTGCTTGGCACAAGCCCAGAGTTTGCGGTATTTCGTATCTTCAGGTCCCTGCAATCCGCGCACCACGGCACATCCCATCCTACTGGTAAGATAAGGATCCTCACCATAGGTTTCCTGTCCACGTCCCCAGCGAGGATCACGGAAGATATTCACGTTTGGAGTCCAGACCGAGAGGGCATGGAAACGGGTTACATCTCCTCCCTTCTGCTGCAGTTCATTCCATTTGGCACGCATTTCATCAGATGTTGCATCAAAGACTCTATACACCATTCTGTCGTTAAACGAAGCTGCCATTCCGATAGGTTCCGGAAAGACGGTTACATCTCCCATGTTCGCCACACCATGCAGCGCCTCGCTCCACCACTGGAATCTCTTGATTCCCAATCGCGGGATAGCCGGCGAATCATCCAGCATCAGAGAAGCTTTCTCTTCCAAAGTGAGACGACCACATAAATCTACCGCTCTTTCATGAGCCGAGAGGGCTGGATTCTGATAAGGCAACTGCTGCGCTGAGGCATTGCCGGAGGACATAGTTACCACAAACATCAAAGCTGCGTATATAACATTCTTGTTCATTGTAATTACTATTAAGCTATTAGTATATTAAATTGTTATTTGCACTGCAAAGGTAAACAAAAAAGCAGAATACTATTTTATCACAAGTATCAAATACTTTCAATTATGTAAATTACATCTGTACCTTTACAGCCTTTCCGTCATATTCCACGCTCTTGCTTGCCTGCATAGGCTGATCGCCCGCACCACTATTGGCATCCACCAGTACGATGTGGAATCTGCGATGCTGGAGCATTCCCTTATAGCTGCCCTTGCGTAGTGCGATGTTCAGGGTTCTGTCTGCTTCATTCCAAACAAACTTGATTTCAGAGAATTTACCCTTCTCATAGTTGTAGTTGTCACCCTCGTCCTCATAGAGCGTAAACGAACCGTCTGCACCAGGATAAACACGGATTTCCAGCTCATCCCAAGGCTTCTCTGAACTATACTGCACTTCAGGACCGAATGGCAGGATGGTACCTGCCTTGATGAATACAGGCATGATGTCGATAGGACAAAGGCGCTGGATATCCTGACCACCCTCATACTGGGCATTGCTCCAGAAATCATACCATTTATTACCCTTTGGCAAGTAAACATTCACAGGCGCAGCTGCCTTCCTTACATCAGGATAGATGGTATGCCCCTTCTTCTCCTTATCCTTCCAGGTGTATAAAGGATCGGTTACCGGCTTCACCAGAATGTTACGGCCGAAGAGATACTCATCGTTCAGGCGGGAAGCCTTCTTGTCTGCCGCATAATCCATTACCAAGGCACGCATCATGCTTCCGCTATTCTGTACACAGTCGCCAGCCGTACTGTAGATATAAGGCAAAAGGCGATAGCGCAGCTTGATGGTCTTAATTATAGCATCATAAGCCCAGTCGCCCTGCTTTCCGAATTCATACAGTTCGCTTACCATCGGCGAAGAACAGTGGTTGCGCATCAATGGCATGAAGGTTCCCCACTGCATCCAGCGGGTCTGCAGTTCCTGAAGGGCAGGGTTCTTTGGATTCTGTTCAAACTCCCAGTAGAAGAAACCACCAAGGTCGGTGTTCCAGAATGGGATACCGCAGAGCGAAAAGTTCAAGCCCGATGGAATCTGATTCTTCATCTCGTTCCAGGAAGCCACCACATCACCACTCCAGCAGATGGTGCCATAATGCTGAATACCGAGACTGCCGCTTCGGGTCATCTGGAGCGAACGCTTTGTGTTGCCCTTCATCGCTCTCTGGTGCTCGTAGATGCTCTTGTTGTGCAACAATGGGAAGACGTTCTTCACGCCCAACCATGAACCATCGAAGGTCTGATAGTTCTCATCGCCCGGCTTCTCAAAATGGTCTGGCTCCGTAGAATCGGTCCACCAGGCATCGAACCCCATCTGGTAGAGATGAGTAAGATACTTCCAGTAGAGGTTGCGAGCCTTCGGATTGAAGACATCGTATGGCATCACGCCACTGTTTCTTGGCCAGGTATCGAAAGGAAGGAGGGCATTCATCTTCTTCAGTTCACGATACTGCTCTGTCCACGGACCGAAACTAGCCCAGATGGAAATCATCAGGTGAGCATCATTCTTGTGAACATACTTCACCATCTCTTCCGGACTCTTCAGGCGGGGTTCTCTCTGTGCCTTCATCTGCTTCATATCGGTAGGAAGATACTTGGCATAGGCTGGGTCGCCCACCTTATTTATATAATATGGATTCTGGAATTTCATCGCATTCCAGTTGGAGTCGCATCCCCAATACTGCCAGTCCTGCACGATGGCATCAGTAGGAATCTTCAGTTCGCGATACTTATCCAATACGCCTGCCAGTTCATCACTGGTCTTATAGCGCTCGCGGCATTGCCAGAAGCCCATCGCCCATTTCGGGAACATGGTAGCCTGTCCGGTCAGTTCACGGATGCTGGCGATGACTCCATCCTGCGTACCATCCTTGTACATGAAATAGTAGTCGGCGCAGGTTCCCACTTCACTGGTAAAGGAAGTGCATGATGGCTGGTTGCTATTGTTCTTAGATGCTACGATATCATTGAAATAGGTTTTTCCAGCATTGTCCCAGTAAAGACCATAGCCCTTCTCACTGGTGAAATAAGGGATGGCGATATAGGTGTTATGATTCCAGAGTTCGATGTTCTGGCGACCACGCTGATTCATGTAAACATCACGCAACTGTCCCAAGCCATAGATGGCCTCGTCATCAGCAAGACGGAAGTCCTGCTCTATGCGGTACTTGCCCTTGTTGGCTTCATCCTTGCGGGCTTCCAGACGGGTCTTCGTATCGGTAAGCAGCAGCTTTCCATCCTTCGAAAGGAAGCGGATTTCGCCAGTCTGCTGATTCAGTTCTACGGAGATAAAACCAGAGTTTATTTTTACAACATCACCATTTTCCTGTATTTGAACGTCCTTCATCTGTTGAGGTTTCAAAACAACAGAATAGCTTTTCTTCTGAACAGGAGCACCAAGTCCAGCATCAGATTTCAAGATGCGGACGATGGATGGAGAATAGAATTCGATGGTTACATTCTGCTGAGCCACCTGACGGGTGACAGACTTGGCAGCCGTACCTTTCTGGGTGCCTGCCACCTTTACGCTCTTGGCGCTGAGTTCACTTGGAACGCCAACTACAGCGAAGCCCAAAAGGGCAATGAGAGATAAATTCTTTAGCATACTTTTGTTTATTTTATTAGAGGGTTTATGATTTGTACTGTTCCAAATACTTAAGATAGTATTTCGACTGCAAAAGACTGCATCATCTGTAGAATACAATTATCAGAAAGGCTCTGTCGGGTATTGAGCACATAGAAATAACCGTTTGATGATATATGGTTTATTTCCCTTCATATTCTCAACTATTCCGTTTTATTATTCAAGAAATAAATCGGTGAACGGGGAGTACCATCCTTTACCAACAAGCCTTTGGCTATGAAGTGATTTATCCACTTTTGTGCCATATGACGAGACAGTCCAAACAGTATCCTCATGAGTTTGATGGTGAGATAACGGTTCTTCTGGAAATATTCCTGCAATTTTGCCCAAAGCTTCTCTTCTGTAAAAATAGTTGAACGACTGGAATACTGGGAACGGACGAAATGGATATTTCTATCTATTTCCCTCAACAGCCCAGCCTCCGGACGGAAATTGATTCCCCGCAAACGTACTTCCTTTCCCGTAATCTTCTTATTAGGCTTATCCGCAGGCATTTCCAGGTTTACAGCAAGCGAGAAATATCCCAGTTCGGGAATATAAACCCTGCGTCCCATAGAAAATTCAGACACGACAATGTCATGAAGTTCTGACAACACTGCAGCCACATCACCCTTGGTGAGTGAACATCTTTGCTGGATGGTAGCTTCCAGTTCGTGAGCCGTCATCGCCTCATACTGCTTCAATCGAACGTATTTACGTTCCTCACCACTACCCTCAGCATTGGTAATAGTATAAACATCATACTTTAAGTCCATAGTTGCTTTGTTTTATTATCTTCTGCAAATATATGAAATAATCACAGAAGCTGTATCTATTGATCATAAGAATTAGATTTATTTAATAGTTGGCAATTGCCAGCAAGGTTGCTGGCATATGGCAGCAACCTTGCGGATATATGACAGCAAGATTGCCGGCAGCTGCCGACAACCACACAGAACTGTATTTAAGAAGTAAATAATACAGGTTTCTAAGACCATTAAAATAACTTATTCTAGTTTCGAAGTTCAGGAGTTAAAGGTGTTATCGCTCCCTACGGTCGCTGAGGAGTTAAGACAATAGTCTTTTTTAGCATAGTTTTTAAACTGAAAGACATACGTCTTAACTCCTTAACTTCCTTAACTCCTTTAACTTCCAGATATGCGAAAGTTCAGTAACTTATCAAATCATCATGAATTTATTGTTGTCTGAAATTCCATTTAGAATTGTCGCTGTTGAAATCGAAAGGAGCCAAGCCTGGGGTACAGTCGCCTAATGAAAACAATGCCAGTTTCTCTTCTGTGCCTGGTATAGCCTTCGGCATAATGCGATAGGTGCCATCGGTAAGTTGTTCGATGCGCCAAAGCTGGGCATCTTCACCAGTAAACTCAGATTTGGCAATGACATCATGCTGAGCGGTTGCGGTAAGATAACGGGTAGTGCCTTCTATACAGATCTTATAATAAGGGCCACCCAGATAACCACCCTTTCCGGCAGGCATGATACTCCACTTCTGATGAGGACGGAACATGTAATCGTTCATTCTTACCTTCACCTCGCCCTTAGGCCATCCTGCTTCTACCTCCTTCAAGGTTTGAGGTCCGATGTTCTTCAAAGGCTTGGTTGGCTTTATCCAGAAAGGTTCGATATCCCGCTGCATTCTCACGAAATCTACGGCAATCTCCAGGGCATAGCCTCTTCGTTCCGATTCTATCTCGTAGGTTCCGGCATGAAATTCATCACCAGCCACAGGCCAGTCGTTCTTCCACAACAAAGGACGGATAGCCAACACGCTTCGTCCTCCCTGTCTGAAATCAGACTCATAGTGGAATGACATCTTTTCTACACCTTCTTCCTCAATATAGCGTCCGAAGTGACCGGGACCCGTCTTCAGATTATTGGCTGCAATCACCATCTTTCCTCCGCCCTGCAACATCTCTCTGCCCACATTATCTACGTATGGACCGGTTATCTTTCGCGAACGTCCCACCACGATATTGTAGGTAGAATTAGGACCATCGCAACAGGTGCCATGAGTGCCGAGAAGATAATACCAGCCGTTGCGGTAAATCAAATCAGTAGCTTCACAGTCGATGGCGATATTGACGGGTTCGTTGCCTTCCATCCGCTTACCTGTCTTCGGATCAAGTTCTACCAGACGGATAAATCCGAAATAGGTACCATAGCTGAGCCAGAGTCTGCCGGTAGTAGGGTCGAGCAACAAGCCCGCATCAATGGCGTCACAATCTTCATCATCCAATGAAGAAGCTACCACCACCGGTTCAGTATATTTGAAATCAGGCGATTTCGGATCGAGCGTTTTGTTCCACATCGTCAGGACATCACCACGATGACTGCCTCCCAATCCACCACCCGTAGCACTGTAGGCTACAAGATAACGGTCGCCAATCTTCAACACATCAGGAGCCGCTCCTCTTCCGGGACGAACAGCACCACCCTGCCAGGTCCAGCCATCCTCCGACCAGATTCCACCTTCACCCGTTCCAAAGGTATAATACTTTCCATCACACTGGGCAATGGTAGAAGGATCATGAATGAAAGGTTCGCCAACCTGGGCTTCTGCCTCGTAAGCAGAAGAAGACAACAAGGCAACCAAAGCAGCGGCATAAAGTTTCTGCTGAACAGCAACCGGGCTAAAATATCTGAAAAATATATTGTTCTGTTTCATAACTTTCTTTATTGATTGCACTACTTCACGTGAATAGACAGGTTTCTGACAGGCTTGCCCTGTCCGTCGATGAATCGGACACAGAAGTCGCTCATGCCAGGGCCATTGATGACTGCACCACGAAGGATATTTCTACCTTTCTTCAAGGTAAGCTTCTTAGAAACCACATCATCGCGAACCATCCTTCGGTCGCCTTCCAGCATCACCGCCTCCTCACCATTGAGCCACCACATGGAAGCACCATTCGAGCCAACAGCCAAGCGAACGTCTTTCATCTCCTCAGGGCAATCGATAATGGTAACCGCCCAGAACAAGACACCATACTTGGGTTTTTCGAACGAAGTAGCGAAACGGAAGAGTTTCACATTAAACAGTTTACTGTCCAGCGCATGCCATTTCAGTTTTTCCTTGCCCACCTTCACGACGGCTCCATCCTTAGGAACTGTTTCCATCTGTTTAGGGAAATACTGCGTATGGAATATCTCCTTCAGATAAGAATCAGTAAAAACGACATTGCTTTTGACTGGCATCGAGATTGGCTCCAGAAGCAACCATCTCTGTATAAAGCCAGCCGCATTGGGCACGACAGGCTGCTTGCCGACAGGTCCGAAATAAGGATTAATGTCTACAGGTAATTCCTTATTTTGGGCATCCGCAGAGGAATGTCCAAAAAGGAATACACATAAACAAAACAATCTTACTATTTTATTGAAAAAGTTGTTCATAGACTATTCTTTTTATTTTTGAGGTTCGATAATCTGATAACGGCCACTCAGATGCATGAAAGCGAAGAGACGCAACAGTCCGTCGTAGTAGCCATCGAAGAAGCCTTCTTTATCTGGCTCATGCTTGGCATTCCAGAAATGACTGACGAATTCCCTGCCCTTCACATGATTGCTGACCAATGAAGCCGCAGCCGCAGTGGCAACAAAACCGATAGAATGGCGGAGCGCCTTAGGAGCCGTACCTGCCGGCAGAATATCTTCTACCATCGTTCCATCTACATTATACTGGTCCAGGAAAGAATCAATCCCCTGACTATACAGGAAGTTCTGCAGCGTATTGGCATATTTCTGCTGCCACTCCTTATCCTTGCAAGCCCAGGAATAATCGAGCGCTATGTTCATTGGCACTCGCCATGAATCGTAGCGGAATGCATCACCCAGCAACTGCCCCGTCTTCATCAGACTGCCATCATAGTTGCAATAGTCCGGGTTCAAGCCCGTCTTCTCATTGATGCACTTATGCAGGAACTCACGGCTTTTCTCAGCACATTCCTTCCAGAACTGAGAACGTCCGTCGTTAGCCCATTTTGCCCAAACCTCGTAAAAGGCAGGGAGATGGTAAGAAGGATCGGTAAACTTCCCGCCCCAATGATCGGGCGTAAAGGTGATGAGCTGATGTTCAAGATTGATGAGCGGAACTGTGCGGTCCATTCCCGCCTTCTGCATGCTGCAATCCAGAATATTCTGCGCTTCCTTCAGATAGTTGATGCCCGTATCATTGCCCCATCGGTTGGATGCAAAGATGAGCGAAGTTACGAAATAGAGTTCACCATCAGATGCGGCTCCCTGCGCATTTCTTGTTCCATCAGTCTTGCAGCTCCATGCGAAATAGCCCTTATAAGGTCCTTCCTGATGCTGCATGTATCTCTTGCTCCATCGCCAGAGGCGGTCGAAGATGTCCTTCTTGTCAAACTGCACGGCAGCCATCATTCCATACGACATGCCTTCGGTTCTCACATCATTGTTCTTTATATCGCTGACATATCCCATGGAATCGCCTACTTCGAAATAGACCTTATTCTTACCATAGAATACATCATTGAATACTTCGTTCACCTTCCTGTCAATATCAGTCTGCTTATAGCCCATCTCGGCAAAGAGATTGCGATACTGATGAGTTTCGAAAGCACCCTTTTCCCAAGGCAACGCATCAAAGCCCAGCCAGTCAACCTCTACATCGGCACCACTCTGCAAGGATACGTGTAGAGCATGGACGCCTAGAGGAGCATGGAGCACCTGGGCACGGATATTCTTCCAGCCTGCCGACTTCGGAATCTTCACTTTAGCGATGATATTTCCCTTCTTGCCATCGGCTCTGACTACGAGCACACCGCCCTTAGCCGACTTGGCACGAACGGTGATTTCTTCCACCTTCTCATTACCGAAATCCACCTTATTATATATAAGAGCAGCATTCGATTTTGAGAAGAGAGTCTTCCATCCGGCAAAACAATTGTTTTTATCCAGATAATCAATACCAATACCCTTGCCTTGCAGTTCAGAATAGCGGTCTATCTGAATGCGCGAACGAGCGTTCGTCATTCCCACACCTCTTAGCGTAGGTATCACCTTCTGTATCGTTCCGTCGGGATTGAAGTTCAGAGAGTCGATACGCACCGAACGGTTCTTGTCGAACTTTGGGGAATAATCATTATGATGATAGAAGAGATACCACTGTCCCTGATATTCCACGATGCTATGATGATTGGTCCAGCACTTCGTAGGCGACTCATCCATGATGATGCCCTTGAATGTGAAAGGTCCCATCGGATGGTCAGCCATGGCATAAGCCAGCGTTTCGGTGCCATTCTTTTCACGTACCCAAGGGAAGGTGAAATAATATTTGCCGTTACGTTCGAAGGCAAACGGTCCTTCCTTGAATCCTTCAGGCAATCCCTCTACCAGTTTGGGGTCCGAGGCAAGTTCCGTCATGTTTGGTTTCAGCTTAGCCATGTGCAAGCCAGCTCCAGCCCAGTAGATATAAGCCTGTCCGTCTTTATCTATCAACACACAAGGGTCTATACCATGAACTCCCTCTATGGGTTTCCACATCGGCATAAATGGTCCTTCCGGCTGGTCGGCAACAGCCACACCTATTCCAAATCCCTTCTCCTCCCCTTTCGGAGCGGCAGGGAAATAGAAGTAATATTTCCCGTCTTTCTCTACACAATCAGGAGCCCACATCGTATAACTTCCGTCTTGTACCCAAGGTACCTTGTCCTGCGAAACGATGACTCCATGATCCTGCCATTCCGTAAGATTAGTGGAAGAGAAAACGTGATAATCTGCCATGCAGAACCATTCCTTCAGTTTCTCGATAGGACTCGGAATGTCATGAGAAGGATAAAGATACATCTTCCCGTTGAATACGCGAGCCGTAGGATCAGCAGAATACTGTCCGCTGATAATCGGGTTCTGAGCAGAAGCTCCTGTCGATAACGCCAGCATCAAGGCACACATCCATGTTTTCATACGCAAAATCCTTTAAAGAAGAAAAAAGGGGGTGCTTCTTTTCAAAACACCCCCTAATTGGCAAACTAATCTATAGTTCTAAAAACGTTATATTTACAAAACAACTTCATGATTACCAACCAGGATTCTGCTCCAGGTTAGGATTCTTATCCTTCACGGTCTGTGGATAAGGGAAGAACTCATGCTTGCCCTCCTTGAAACCTACTTCGAAACCGGCATCCTTGGCTGCACTGGTAGATACGGTATAGAAACGGCTGTTAGCCTCTGTACCATGTTCCCAGGTAACCTTGCGGTCATCAGCCTTAGGTGCACGGAACAACTTATCGAATACATGAGGACAGTCAGAGCCTACATTCTTCAGGCGCTCGATAGCCTTGGCATCCTTCCAACGCATCACGTCGAACCAGCGGCAGCCTTCCAGCCAGAGCTCGTAAGACTTCTCCCTCTTCAGTACATCCATATCTACTGTTGGGCTGATGGTCTTTGAACCGGCGCGCTCCTGAATCATATTGATGTACTTCTTAGCCTCAGGCTGATCGCCTGTATTGAGACAAGCTTCCGCATAATTGAGCAATACCTCAGCATAACGCATCACAACATAGTTGTTCAGACGAATATTGTCTCCATATTTGTTGCCATCAGTATCAGCCTTTCTGATTATCTGCTTGAAAGCCAACCAGAATGAGTTGTCGTAAAGTCCCTGTACAGGGTCGTTGATACCCACCTCTTTGCTCTTCATCTTCTCTTCTACCGACATTGCATTCAATGCAGGGTCAGCATATTCCATCTTATAGACAGCATCATCAATACGCTTCAAAGTAGCTTTTAAGCGATAGGAATCACCATCATTGGCATAGAATTCATCACCAAACCACTGAGGAACACCAAGACCTCCCCAACCATCAATACCACTATAAACACTCTGTGGTGACTTGACGAAGTTGCCGGCACGCCAGTTCCAGGCATTAGATTCCATCCAGCTTGAACGCTGAATCATACCAGCCCATGCTCCCTTACCAGCATTGTACTCGAAGTTGATTTCGAAGACCTTCTCCTCGTTGCCATCGCCCTCGATATGGAAGTTGTCCATATAGCGATCGCCAGGAACAAGTGCATACTTGCCAGAATCGATAACCTTCTTGAGAGCAGTCTTAGCCTTATCATATTCACCGGCGAAGAGGTAAGCCTTACCAGCCAAAGCCCATGCAAAGCCCTTGGTCACCTTGACGGCACCATCCTTATCATCGGTGCCCTTGCGCTCGTCGAGGTCGGCAGCAGCCTCCTCGCACTCTTTAGCCACCCACTGAATGAGCTGCTTGTGGTCCATAGGATTCTCAGGATCCTTGTTGCAGTTATAAGGAAGATCTGTTCCTGCCAATACGTGATCTATGAACGGAGGATTATTCCAGAGATTAGCCAGCAGGAAGTAGTCGAAGGCACGAAGAACACGAGCCTCAGCTACGCAGCGCTTCTTGACTGGAGTATCTGCTGCATTCTGGAAGTGATCTGTAACGAGATTACAGGTATATACCGAGAGATAAAGACCGGTGTACATAAACTTAGGCACCTCTGCCTCAGCATCGTAACGGAACTCATTGAGCATACCGCTGAACTCGTGGTCGCCATAGTTACCACTGGCATAGAGCACATCATCGCCACACATATTGGTGATAATCTTATAAGGAGTGTAGATGCCAGGACCACCACCATCGTGATTACGTCCCACTACATTACACATGAATCCCTCATAAGCCGCAACCAGGGCAGCCTCGGCATCAGCATCAGTCTGATAGAATTTCTCTGATGGGATAACACCCTTCTGCTCGATATCCAACTGATCCTCACAAGATGTGGTGAGTGTCATGGTGGCTGTTGCAGCGAGTGTCAATATGGTTGAAAATAATATTTTCTTCATTTCTTTTCATTTTAAAAGGTTAGAATGTTACATTGATACCGAATACCATCTTCTTGGAAGTTGGATAGGTACCATTATCGAAACCACGGGATGCACCACTGTTCATGGAAGCTGTCTCAGGATCGGCACCAGGATAGTTGGTGATGGTGAAGAAATCATCCAATGAGCAGTAAACACGGAGGTCGCTCAAGCCAATCTTGCTTGTGATAAGCTTTGGCAAAGTATAACCCAACTGAATCTGCTTGAACTTGAAGTAAGAACCGCTGAAGATAGCAGCATCAGAGCTGAAGAACTTCCAGTCGGTAGCAACCTTCTTCATATCAGGATACTTGGCATTGGTACGGTCTTCTCTCCATGAATCCTTCCAATAGGTGTCGATACCGTTAATCAATGGGCGGTCGGCAGATACCATCAGGTTGTAAATCTTGTTGCCTGCTGCACCTGTTCCGAATACAGAGAGGTCGAATCCCTTATAAGCCAGATTGATGGTGATACCATAGGTAAACTTAGGAATACCTGCACCCAGATCCTGCTTGTCCTCATCGGTTGGAGCTGAAGTGATTTCGCCATTCTTGTCATAATAGAGGGCACTGCCATCTTCTGCAACACCTGCATACTTGTAACCACGGAAATACCATACGGAGTGACCAGCCTCGAAGGTTGGCTTCAACTGGTTGTTGAATCCATCAATACCTACCTCGGTAAGACGGTTTACCATAGCAGAAACCTCCTTTACCTCGTTCTTCAAGGTAGAACCATTCACGGTAACTCCATATTTGAAGTCCTTGATGTTGTCTCTCCAACCCAATTCGAAGTCGAGACCTGAATTGAGAACCTTACCGGAATTCACAACAGTCTTGTTGACACCGATTTCTGGAAGAGGAGCAATCTCAATCAAGAGGTCTTTGGTAGTCTTGCGATACCAGTCAACACCCAAGGTAAGACGGTCGTTAAGGAAACGAGCATCAAGACCTAAGTCCACCTGCTCAGATGTCTCCCACGTCAAATCTGGATTGGCAAGACCAGTTGGCTTGGAACCATAGGTAAGCTTACCATCACCGATAGACGGATTATACTGATAGAAGCTCTGGTTGAGTGCGATAGGAGAAGAATATGGATAACCGTTCAGGATATTGACGTTACCATTGCGACCCCATGATGCACGGAGCTTCAGGAAGGAAACTGCATCACGATCTACATGATCCTTGAAGAACTTCTCATTGCTGATAGACCATCCCGCAGAGAAAGATGGGAAGTTACCCCAACGAGCCTTCTTGGAAAGCTTGGATGTATCGAAGGCATCACGACGGAAGTTGAACTGCAGGAAGTAACGGTTGTCGTAGCTATAGCTCAAACGTCCGAAGTAAGAAAGCTCGGTAGCATCACTCGGAGCATTGCCCACGCTCTTGGTGGCATCAGCCAGCAAGTAGTCGATATAGCGGAAGTTGGACTCATAGGCAGAAAGAATATCATCGCCTTCTGAAGAAATGGTATTGTTGTCCCAATGATTCTTGGTAAACGACATACCTGCCATCGCACCCACTGTATGCTTACCGAATGTATTCATATAGTTGGCGAAGTTTTCCCACTGATAGTACAAGCCGTTGTTGGAACGTGCCTCAATGTTGTACTTGGTTGAGTTGGCCATTGTATTGAGATAGTATGGCGCCTCAAATTTATGGTAATTGCTCTGGATAATGCGATAACCCAGGCGGGAAGTAAAGGTAAAGCCCTTGAATGGCTTGAGATTGGCAGCCACGGTTCCACGCACATTGATACCGGAATTGGTGATGTCATGACGGTCTTTCTGAGCCAATGGGTTACCTGTTGCATCCTCTATATATTTAGAAGTAGCATAGTAGTCATTGTTATGGTTAGGATCTCGCATCACCGCCTTGCCTGCTTCGAGAGCCGACTTCATGGCAGGAGCCAGATCATCGACATTACTATAATAAGCAGGAGTTAATGGGTCGATGGAAACCACAGAGTTCAGAATAGAACCATAACCCTTGGTCACACCCTGGGTCTTCCACTTCTCGAAAGAAGTATTGGTCGTCACATTCAACCACTTGTAAACATCATAATCTGCATTAATCTGACCGGTGAAGCGCTTGTAAGTATCCTTGTCGCCCTTTACGATACCATTATTGTTGAGGATATTCAGACTGGCGAGGAAACGGCCCTTGCCATTGCTTGCCTGCACGGTGAGGCTATGCTGATGAACCAGACTGTTCTCAAATACCTCGTCATACCAGTTGGTGTTCTGACCATTATAGTTGTTCTTCTTCAGAAGATCATCGGTCAAGTCACCCAAGTACTTGTGATACTCGATATACTCAGGAGCATCAAAAATCTCAGCCTTCTTTCCCAACGACTGGATAGTGAACTTGCTGCTATAAGAGATCTGTGCCTTACCGCCATTGGCAGCACCCGTCTTGGTTGTGATGATAACGACACCATTACCTGCCTGCGCACCATAGATGGCAGCAGAAGCGGCATCCTTCAATACCTCCATGCTTTCAATCATAGATGGATCCAGATACTGGATGTTATCCACCTTCAGACCATCGACAATGAGCAACGGACCGATATTACCACTATTAGAAGAATAACCACGGATACGGATATCGGCAGCCTCACCCGGACCACCCGAATTAATAATCTGTACACCGGCTGCCTTACCCTGGAGGGCAGCACCGGCATCGGTAGCTGACAAGCCCTTGATATCATCGCTCTTGATAGATGCAACTGCACCTGTCAGGTCGCTCTTCTTCTGAACGCCATAACCGATGACAACGACATCATTCAGAACTTTAGAATCATCCTTCAAGGTAATGGTAAGCATTTTACCAGCCTGAGCTTTCACGGTCTTAGGCTCCATACCCACATAGGTAATCGTTAATGTTGCATCAGGTGCAGCATCAATGCTAAACTTACCATCCAAATCAGTAATCACACCCAGCTTGCTGCCTGCAGCTTTCACTGTAGCACCAATGACAGGTTCACCACTTGGATCTGTAACTACTCCTTTTACAATACTCTGAGCCGACATCCCAGCTGGGAATAAACAGAGAAAGGATAGCAACGCTAACGGCTTTTCAATCTTTTTAAAGTTCCTCATAAGAGAATAGATTAAAATTATTTATTTTTATAAGTTTACGAATGTACATTTTTAAATAAATAGCTTTCTTTGTTAAAGAAGCACGCTGCAAAATTAAGATTTATTTTGTTACATAGCTTTGTTTTATGTTACAAATACTTTCTGAAAAATAACAAAATCCCAAATGATACATTTGATAATATAAATATAACATTAAAAAATCCCGAAGCAGCCATGCCGCTTCGGGATTCAACTTAAAATATCAGCTTATTGATTTTTTGTCGTGTTACTTAAACAGATGAGGAACGAATTCCTTGAAACATCTGCGCCAGGTGAGCCACTCGTGATGAGTACCAGGAGAAACATAGACATCAAGCTTGATGCCCAGGTCCTTCAAATCCTTCGCCATCTTCTCCGTGCCGAAGTTCTCTTCAGAACCGCAGCCCATGAACATATAGTTTATCTGGCTGTTGAACTTCTCTGCATCGGCAAAGACACCGTTGAAGCAGGTCTTGACATCCACACCGAAAAGTGCACCGCTGAAGGTTCCCAGGGCAGAGAACTTATCCAGGTTCGGCAACACGGTGTTGAAAGTCTGGCAACCGCCCCATGACAAGCCAGCCATCGCACGATGCTCTCTGTCGGTATAGGTGCGGAACTTCTTATCTACCATCGGAATCAGATCCTTGATAATCACATCGTAGAAAGAAGCACCATAGAGCTTGCGCTCCTCATCTACATCCTTGTCAGGACGTGGTACGAAAGGCTGCTTCACATCACCGCTCTCCATTACCACAATCATAGGCTCAGCCTTGCCTTCGGCAATGAGATTATCCATGATGTGCTGCATATAGCCCTGATGGCTCCAGCCCGTCTCGTCCTCTCCCATTCCGTGCTGCAGATAGAGCACTGGATAGCGCTTGGTGAGATTGGTTTCATATTCTGCAGGCGTATAAACCATGGCTCTGCGGAACTTGCCCTGAGATGCAGCATAGTAAGATACCGAACGAACCTGACCCTGAGCTACTCCCTGCTGAGGACGATAGTAGTTGCCTTCGGCTCCCTCAGGAACCTCCAGACCACTCGCCTCTCGGC
>ULXY01002570.1_pt1 | contig 21119 bp, 18 predicted proteins | sample 1961741 | NCBI WGS metagenome assembly ULXY01 (sample SAMEA4835851, study PRJEB28245) | human gut metagenome | biome: gut microbiome; material: fecal sample | place: Denmark | collected 2008
GATGTCACATTGACACCAGCAGCCTGACCACTCAACACGTCGAGGGCGTTGTTGGCCGCACCCTTGTTGGAATGATTTCCAACTATCTTTATTATATTACTTCCATTGTCAATGGAATCTTTCCGTTCTGCAGGAACTTGCTTTTGTGCATGAGCCAAAGAACTGCAAAAGAGCGCAATGAGAAGTAATGTAAAGTCTTTTTTGCTCTTTGCCATTTTCTATTTCTATTACTTTAGGTTATGGATGATTTCTGATAAGCAAAGATAAGGTGCAATACATTAAAAAACGTATACAAACCCCAATATTTATGCATTATTAACGATAAAAATCGAAATACGTCGAGTAAATCTCTATCACAGCTGCACCTGCCCGAGAATATAACGATTCGTGGAGTTTTTTGAGGATGTAAAAAATTTGTATTTTTCCATTATTACATCACAGGTCAGCAACCATTTTTATGTATTTGTATCTTAATGTTATCGTATTAAAGAACAATGGTAAAAGTCATGAAATTTTCCAAATGTAGTCAATGCGGCTACGGATATTTTTGGCGTTATCAAATAAATACCATATCATTGCAACCGCAAGAGTTCTTTGGATGGTTATATAAATCACAGCAGGATGCTACATTCTGTTTATTTCTAATTCTTAACCTCTTCTTTTTATGAGATAAGAACTTATCTCATTCTCAATCACTTATAAAAAATACGTACTTTTCCCTTATAAAACATGGATTTTACCCCATAAAATACTCTTTTTAGTTAAGGCGATTTTCATGGCAAATCGTAAAGGACTTTTAAGGGATTAGAAAACCTTAATGACCGATAATGACCTTGACCTTAATAACTTTAACGACCTTATCCCCTAAATAGCCAGTCTCCATTGTCAACAGAAAATCATATTACCCAAGCAAAAATGACAAGAAAGGCAGGATTGTTTTTTTTCAGAGAAAGAAGGAGAAAAATGCTCTTAAGAGCAAGAAAAAGTGGTTCCGATGGCACTTTTCACCCCTTCAGAAGGCAAAAATAAGAGGGGGTAAAAGGCTGAATGAAGGGGGGAAAACGAGGAACTTCTTGATATATTTTGCCAAGATTCTCGTAAAACAGCAAGAAAAGCTTGGGTAGAGCGAAGGCGATTCCGTGTGTTTTAATAGCATTAAACGAGGGAACCAGAACAGTTCTACAAGCTACTATCAAATTGATTATCAACACGATACATTCAATGCCACATTCTTCCAGAATAGCTTTCAGAAGCTCTATCGTGTCATTAAGGGTCAGGGTCATTAAGGGTCATTAAGAAAAAGCAAATGTCATTTAGAGCCATAGTATAATATAAATATATATTTATTATTATACTATAGAGACATTTGCGCCCCCGAAAACCTTAATGACCCTTAATGACACTGACCCTTAATGACACCACCCCACATTTCCCCGCTTTTCAATCATCAAAAGCAATCCAAGGATACTTTTGCAATCAGATGCACAAATCAAAAACACTTATACCTCTACACATCAGCTACTTACGCACTATTTTTCAACATTCTACCGGAAAAAGCTTGCTTTCGGCTTAGAATTTTTGTATCTTTGCACCGGCAATCGAAAGAACAGCCTTCTTGCCAAAAGTCGGTCATCTATGACGACCGAGGCTAGTCTTAATAGATGGCAGGCGCCGGTCATCAATGAAGACCACAAAAATGGGCAGGAAACGGCTTTCTGGGGAATTGTGATTCAAGGAACTCTTAAACGCAGACTGAGCATGATCAACTTTAAGAACTTTCAAAACTTCAAGAAAGACTCCAGCATTACAAACAAGTGGGGAGAGTTATTCCTCCCCCTCTACCTTGCAGCTGTCGAATCCCATCTCCTTGGCTTTATCAGGACCAAAGGTAAAGTAGATGGCTTCGCCCTCATCACAAACCTCGCCTTTGGAGTTCTCCAGAGTCAGGTGGATGGTGACGATGTTGCGGCGCTGACTGGCGATGTGACCACGCACCGTAATCTGCGAATCGGTGGTCATCACAGGCTTCTTATACTTCACGTTGAGCTGCATCGTCACACCCGTGGTCTGCAGTTTGCGGTTGATAACCCAGCCTGCCACTTCATCCATCAGCATACTGATGATTCCGCCATGCAGGGTATTGATCCAGCCCTGATAATTCTCGCCGGGATTCCAGATGGTAAGCACATCCTCACCCTCTTCCCAAAACTCAAGATGCAATCCTACAGGATTGTTTGGGGCACAGCAAACGCAGTTGTAACCCTCCTTGTTCAAATATGGATTTAATATCTTCTTCATTTTTCCAACTGATTAAACTGATTTTTAACTGATTTCTTACTGATAAAACTGTTTAAAGACCACGCAAAGGTACGAATAATATCTGATAAGGCAAAGTTTTTAAAAAATATTATTATTAATTCCCTCTGATTACCTGAAAATAGAGGGTCAGACGGAGCCCAAACTGTTTAGAATAAATAAAAATACCTAGAAATGAGGATAAAGATAAAGCCTCCACTATTTAGAAGAAATGAAAATACCGTTTATTAAGTATTGCAGGATTTTGAAATACCCAGTACCTTTGCAGCGTGAATTAAAGATACTCGCAAGCGGCAGGCAAGTGCGCAAGAAACAATATAAAAACATAAAAGAAATGAAGAGATTTTTTTTTATTATTTTAGGCAGCATCAATATTTGCCTTGCTCATGCACAGAGCTTTAACGGACAGTATATTTCTGAATGGCAATGGGACATGAACAAGAATACCAATCTGATCAATCAGCTGAGATTGGAACTGAGTGTTCCGATAGGAAAAGGAAAGGATTCGTTCGAGGCGGCTACGCTGCATGTGGCAAAAACCAACGATGGCATTATTGATGACTGGCAGGGATTTTCGAACATAGATGCAGACAATAACTTCGCCATGCTTGCCGTGCTGGGCTACATGCACGAGTGGAATTCGGGCCATCTGTTTGTGGGTGTGAGAAACGTGAACGAGGATTTCTTCACCTCTGATGTTACGGCTCTTTTCCAGAACAGTTCTGAGGGAATTTTTCCTACCGTTGCTTCCAGCTATCCGATAGCCAACTATCCGTATTCGGGCTTGACCCTTTACTTTGATGTAACCAAGGGAAAATGGACTTTCAGAAACAGTCTGTATAATGGTGCGGGATATAATGGCTGGAAAGCTCACGACAATCCTTTCCTGGTCCGCCCGAAGAAGGATGGAATCTTCAATATGTCGCAGTTGGAGTACAACGATAAAGGTGGAAAATATTTTGCAGGTGCTGCCGTTCATACCCGTCAATATCCGATAAACGAGGATGGCGAAATGGTTTCTGCCGATGAATCCAAGGGCAAAACAACCTGTGCCTGGTGGGTCTATGGAGAGCAGAGTGTATGGAAGGCTGGAGACAAGAACATTTCGTGCATGGTGCAATATTCCGAGAACACCAGTCATCAGAATGCCTGCTACCGATACGCAGAGTTGGGCGGTGCCTATCAGGACGAGAAGAACGAGTGCGGCTTGTCGGGCCAGTACGCCCGCTTCCAGCAGGGTTCAGAATATTCGCTGGAAGTAACCTGGAAAAGACAGCTGACGGAATCCATTTCCCTTCAGCCATCGTTCCAGTACATCAAAAATGACAATGGAGATTTCACGACGCTCAGTGCCCGACTCTATGTCAGTTTCTAGCAATCCATTTCGGCAAGACCAGGGTGCCCATCACCAGGAAAGGGTAATAGAAGATGGCGCGCCAGAGCATGGCGGCGAGGATAGCTACCGAGGCATCGGGCAGGAAATCGGCATAATAAAGACGGAACATCAACTCCGCCACGCCGCTTCCGCCGGGCGTAGGACTCAGGATGGAAATCATCCACATCACCCATTGCCTGCACCAAGCCACCAGCATGTTGCCCTGACAATGGAAGGCTACGAGAATGGCTACCACGATGGCGAATCTCGACAACCACGCCAGGGAAGTATAACCCATCAGCTGCAGCCAGAATCTTCCGCCCTCCAGCTTTGCCTCCTCCGAAGCCATCGTCATCTCCTCGGAAAACTTTTCTACCTTCGGCAGAAACTTATGGAGAAAAGGAATCTTGCAGCACCCCTTCAATACCCATCCCAAAATTTGGGGACGATGCAGCAACAAGAGATAGAGAATGGCTGTCCAGACAACCACAATAAGGGTGCTGACAATGAAGACAACCTGTACTCCACCCTTGATCCATTCGTTTGTTGTATCCGTAGAAATTCCCACTCCATCTGCCAGGCTGAAAAGCAGATGCGATGGAACACAGAAATACAACAGGCAGCAGCTGATGGCAAGGAATGCCTCATCAGCCAGCAGGGCTGCAAACATAGTGAAGATGCTTCTGCCCATCGATATCCCCTCACGGTTCAGATAGACAAAAGCCAAGCCACTGCCTCCCACCGCCGAAGGAGTAACGGCAGAAGTAAACTCACAAAGTACATTGATGCGAAACGCCTCGGCTATCGACAACTTGCGCTGGCAAAGATGTCGGAAACGGAGAGTGAGCATCAGATTCTGGACGGCAAAGAGCAATACAGCCCAACCTACCCCCAGAAAAAATCTCGGAGACAATTCTATCCTGCTCAAAACTTCCACGTCAAACTCCCGAATCATCATTCCGGCGATGACCACCAAGCCGATGGAAGCCGCCACCCATAAATGCCATTTTTTCATATTATTCTCAAAATAAAACTATACCTTAATTATATATAGTAATATAACGATTAAATGGCCAATCTATTTTGTTGTCTGTCTATTAAATGTTGATATCTATCCAAAACTTCTACAGCTATGTCATTCCAAGAGCGCACCAGAGTCTCCGCGGTTGCAATTTATGGGCATTTATAGACTATTTCTGCTCCACCTTCACTCCCGTAATCCGGCTCTTGAAATCGCCAGCCTTCTGGAGCGGGAACACCAGCGTGCGCTGATAATACATCTTGGCTGAAGGATTATACACGATAGGCTGAGTGGCTGCAGCATCGCTCTTCTGGAATGTAGCCAGGTCTTTCTGCTGCATCGCATAAAGAGTGATAGGACCCAACTCCTCGCGCAACTTGCCATCCACATAAAGACAAGTCTTCCTGTTGTCGCCCGTAATCGCCAGAGTTACCTTCTTGCCCTTCTCTACCCTGTAGTTGAACTTGTTGAGATAACCCTCGTGGGCAAAACCAAGCTGACCGCTTTCAGGGTCAGAAAGATAGAACGTGGCGTTATCTGATGAGAACAGCACCGTGCCCTTCGGCTCATCGGCTCCCTCGATGGTGAACTCCACCCGATAGCCATAGCCCACTTCCTTCTCGCCCGTGGTCTGACCAGGGTTCAAAGTCTCTATTCTGAGCAGCTTGCCCTTCTGCCAGCGTGCTGACTCGTTTACCGCTGGAGCCTCGCTGAGCGCAAGGCGAAGACGATTGAAATCTTCAAAGGAGAAAGATGTAGCAGCACCCGTCCAGCACTTTGCCGACAGCGTCTGCAGGGCAGGGAACAGTCGGTCGTGAATATCCTTCACCGTAATGCCGTTGCCCGCATGGTCGTTCCATACGGCAAACATTCCGCCGAGAATGGCAGGGTCGTTCTCCTCGAACTTCTCGTTGCCAATCTGCGCCGGAGTCCAAGAATCGTAAAGATACCGGCAATTCAGGTAATCGTAATAATAGCCCGCTGCCGGAACGATGTAAACTAATCCGTCAGGAATGCTCACCAGTTTATAGCCCAGGCGCTTCATCTCCTTCGGGTCAGCATAACCATTGTACCAGCAATGCATCATCACGTTCTCCGACTTCACCTTGGTGTCGCCCTTGGCATGAGTAAGTGCGCCCCAAACGGCTGCCTGCTTGCCAAACGACTCCACATATTTAATATAATGGTCGGTGAAATAGCGGAATTTCTCCACCACCTCCTTCTTGGCGTTGGAATACTCATCGGTTCCGATATGCACTACCTTGCCCCGGAACACGGGGTTCTTGCCCTCCAGATACTCCTTGAAGAGCCCATCCACAAACTTGTAGGTCTCGGGATTGAAGAGGTCGAGATGATCCATGCCATATTCCTTGGAACCGATTTCCGGCTTGTAATGGGTGAAGGCGAGCGAATGGGCAGGCACATCTATCTCGGGGATGATGTTGACGCCATACTGCTCTGCCAGTTTCTGGAGTTCGATGAACTCAGCCTTGGAATAGCTGCCATCTTTCGCCGTGAGTCCCGGATAGGTGTCGCATTCCAGGCGGAAGGCTGCCGGAGTTTTCGCCCAATCGTTACCGAAGAACTGTCGGAATCCATTATCGTTGAGATGAATCTGCAGGGTGTTCATCTTGTAATAAGACATCATCTTGACCAGCGAGCGCAGATAAGACATCGGGATAAACTTTCTGCCGCAATCCATCATGAAGCCTCGCAGCCCATAGGCAGGCGTATCCTGGGCTGAACCCTTTGGCAGCACGAAACATGCCGAACGCTGCTGCTCTGAAAGCTGCAGCACGGTGCGGGTTCCCCATACCAGTCCTTCTACCGAAGAAGCCGTGATGGTAGTTACGTCGCTGATGGTGAGGCGATAGCCTTCCTTACCGAGCAGTCGGGCTGATTTCTTATCAGACTGGAGCACCAGCACGATGTCGCCGGCAGAGGGCTTTCCCGTCTTAGGCGTGAGCGATTTTCCCACCAGGTCATGGTAATCGGCAGCAAAGAGTTTCGCCACCTCCTGGGCGTTCTTTCCGCCCTTCACCACGTATTTGCCCGATGGGGTAAACATTCCCTCTGCCCCGCTCCATTGCTTGAGTTCAGGGATTACAAAAGGTTTTTCGTTGACCGCTGCCCAGCCACACGAAAGCACCAAGGTGCAGCAAGCCGTCAGCAAGAGACGCTTGAAATCATTTAGGTTTTTCTTCATATTTTACTGTTTTATGTTATGATTTAAATATTTCATTATCAATCATTGATGCTGACATCAGAACATCTCATTACCAACAGTTGATGTCCGTATTCCCAGCATTCAGCGGCAAAGATACGAAGAAAAACCGAGACTTCTACTACTTTTTAGAGATTATTGACCGAAAACAGAAGAAAAAAGAAAATATCCTCCCGAAAACTTGTTCTTTTCTTAAAATAATCGTATCTTTGCTGCGGATATTCTATGAAAATCCGCAACGCTATTGCGGATAATCTATGAAAATCCGCAATAGAAACTTATAAAAAGAGCTATTATGATTAAACGTATATGCCATATTGACAATGATTTAGAAGACAGCATTTTTCTGTTTGGAGCTAGACAAACAGGAAAAAGCACTTTCTTGCGCCAGACTTTTCCTGACTGTATCTATATTGACCTATTAGATACTACCATCAAAGGACGATTCAAACGCCGTCCTTCCCTGCTCTACGAGATGCTTTCAGAAAAAGAGACGGGAACATTGGTCATCATAGACGAAATACCGGAAGTGCCTGAACTACTCAACGAAGTGCATCGTCTGATGTCGGAAAAAGGAATCGTATTTATCCTATGCGGATCCAGTGCCCGAAAACTGAAGCGAAAGGGTTACAACACCTTAGGCGGAAGAGCTTATCCGGTTTGCCTCTTTCCATTCGTTAGTGCCGAGATTCCGGACTTCAATCTCCAACGAGCCATCAATTATGGAATGTTGCCCCCACATTACCTGGCAAAGAATCCGCATCGACGTCTTTCAGCCTATATTGATGTTTATCTGAAAGAAGAAATCAAGGAAGAAGCTTTGGTGAGAAACCTCAACTCTTTCCAGCGATTTCTAGAAGTTGCAGCCCTGACAGATGGTGAGATCATCAACCTCAATAACATCGCCCAGGATTGTGGAGTAAGCGCAAATACCGTAGGCAACTATTTCGACATTCTGGAAGATACTCTTTTAGGTTTTCGCATTCCAGCCTACACCAAGACGAAGAAGCGCAGATTGGTACAGGCTCCCCGCTTCTATTATTTTGATGTAGGTGTCGCCAACCATTTATTGCATCGCAAGGAACTGGTTAGAGGCACTGCAGAATATGGTCATGCCTTTGAGCACTTGGTAATACAGGAATTAAGAGCCTGGCTTTCCTACCAGGAAAGTACAGAACAATTGAGTTATTGGCGAGCCTATACAGGACAAGAGGTGGATGTCGTGATAGGTGACGGTAGAGTTGCCATTGAAATAAAATCTGTAGAGGAAGTATTGCCAAGACATCTGAAAGGTCTCAAGACTTTTGCATCTGATTACCCGGAAAGCCGACAGATGATAGTATCGCTCGACCCGATAAATCGAAAGATAGGAGAAATCGAATGTATCTACATCCTCGATTTCTTGAAAAAACTTTGGAAGGAAGGAATATAATCCTTCCCTCCAAAGATTATCCGAGTAATTAATCATAGAGAGTGCTTAATCGTAGAGAGTACTTAATCGTAGAGAGTGCTTAATCGTAGAGATAGAAAATGCGCTCCATCATGTGCCACTTCTCGTCGCTCGTAGCACCCTTGCCGCACTTCTGGAACTTGCCTACCACTTCCTCCCACTCAGCCTGTCTAGGAAGGATGGCGAGCTCTGCCATTTTCTTGTCCCAATCGAAATCTACGGGAGCATCCACAACCATCACCAGTCGGTTGCCGAAGATGTAAATCTCCATCTCCAGGATACCAACCTGACGGATTCCGTCACGAATCTCCTTCCATTGCACACCTTCTGAATGCAGGCGGCGATATTCACGGATAGCCTCCTCATCAGATTCCAGTTCCAACCACTGCACGTAGCGCTTGGTGGCTACCGGATACTTCTTCTGTTCATAACCTTTCATCATAATCATTAGGGGTTTAAAGATTAAATAATATGTTGTTTTGTTTATTTAGTGCAAAAATATAAAAAAAGATTGAACAAAACAAACCAAGTTACCGAGATTTTGTTTATTTTTGCATTATCATTGCAGAAATGCATGATCAAGATTTTCAAAACGATTCTATGAAATTTAAGAAACTAAAGATTAAGATATGAAGAAACTACTTTTATCCATCGCCTTTCTGCTCCCTACTATGGGAATGATGGCGCAGACTCAGGTAAAGACTGCTGAAGGTATTCTCGAAGGAAAAGACCTCTCAGGCATCACTGTTTTCAAGGGTGTTCCATTCGCAGCCCCACCGGTAGGAAATCTCCGCTGGAAGGCTCCTCAGCCAGCCCAGAAATGGCAGGGCGTTCGCGAGGCAAAGGAGTTCGGACCGAACCCGATGCAGGAACCCATCTTCGGCGATATGAACTTCGGTACGAAGACCAACAGCGAGGATTGTCTCTATCTGAATATCTGGACTCCGGCAAAGACCATGAAGGAGCATCTGCCGGTTTTGATTTATTTTAACGGCGGAGGACTGATGGCCGGTAGCGGAAGCGAACCTAGATATGCGGGCGATGCAATGGCGCGCGAGGGAATCATCTCCATCACAGCCAACTATCGTGAAGGCATCTTCGGCTTCTTCGCTCATCCTCAGCTCTCCAAGGAGACCTCCTATAAGGGTTCCGGCAACTATGGTTTCATGGACCAGGTGGCTGCCATCCAGTGGGTGAAGGACAATATTGAGGCCTTCGGCGGCGACCCTAACCGCATCACCATCGTGGGCGAATCGGCTGGTTCCATGTCTGTAAGCGCCCTGATGGCTTCCCCTCTCTGCCAGGGACTCTTTGCCCAGGCAATGGGTTCCAGCGGTTCGGTGATGGGATTCAAGAAGATTGCCACCCAGAAGGAAGCCGAGGAGAAAGGCGTGCAGCTTGCCCAGAAAATAGCAGAGAAGATGGGTAAGGAAACAGGCAAGAAGGTGAAAAAGAACGTAGGAATGAAGAACCTCGACGAACTTCGTGCCCTGCCTGCCGAGAAACTGATGAAGCTGGCGGGCATAAGAGCCGTTCCGGTCTATAACATCGACGGATATTTCATGAAAGAACAGCCTATAGAGGTATTTGCCAAGGGCGAACAGACCAAAGTGCCTCTGCTCATTGGCGGTAACAACCAGGAGATGACTCCATGGGCGGTATTGATGGGCAAACAACCTACCGTTGAAAATCTGAAGGCTGGTGCCAAGGCTACTTTCGGAGAAGAGAACATCGATGAACTCTTCCGTCTTTACGGAATCAACAGCGACAAGGATGTGTTGGAGCAGCCGGGTGTAGATCTGGCTTCAGATATCTTCCTGGATTATTCTACCTGGAAGTGGGGCAACATGCACAAGCTGACCGGCGGACAGCCAGTTTACCGCTACCGCTATTGTCATCCTCGTCCTGCCATGGCCATCAAGGGCAAGGTGGCAGCTTTGGCTGGCGGCGTGGTAGATGCCAAGGAAGGTGCAGCTCCTGCTCCACGAGATAAGGGTGCCGTTCACTCTGCCGACATCGAGTATGCAATGGGCACATTGCCAACCAACCGCGTATTCGACTGGCAGCCTGACGATTACATGATCAGCGACATCTTCAACCAGTATTACGTCAACTTTGTAAAGACCGGCAATCCGAATGGTCTGGGTCTGCCTGAGTGGCCATCCACCAACGGCAAGGCCGTAGCCCCTGTGCTTCAGATTGACGTAAATACCGTCGTGAAGTCTGATGCCCAGATGGAGAAGCGCTATGATTTCATCGACAAAATGTTCTGGGAGAAGAAATAGAGATGTTTCAGAAATTCATCATCAATAGAGACGGAGTGCTGAAGTTCGGCCACGTCTACCTGCATCGCGACATGCTGGCTCCAGGCGAGCAATGCACCTACGGCGGCGGATTGTGGAAGATAGACGAAGGCAGAGGTGCCATCGTACTTTATGGCAGAAGTTTTGACTTCGGTCCTCCCGATTTCGACTTTGTGAAACAGATAGACTGGACGGGCTTGGGGGGAACCCCTCGCCCGCTCCTCTATCTGCCTCATTGGCCTGACGAAGAAGAGATTGTGCCAGTCATCATCAATTGAGAAAATAGTATAATATTCTATAAATTCTATGCAAAAAGTTTGCTCGTAACAGATAAAAGCGTACTTTTGCGAAAAGAATTCATCCCCAGGAGAAGGACTCTTAAAGGAAGCATTCTATAAACCCAGAAGGGATGTATTCAATAAAATAAGTATTCACTTAAAAAAGCAGTATAGTATGAAAAAGAAATTAGTTTTGACTGCAGCCGTTATCGCTGCATTGTCTGTTGTCTCTTGCAACGGCAAGAAGACAAATAATAAGGAGGCTGACCAGGATAGCCTCAGCTATGCAGAAAAAGATTCGCTCAATTCGAACGATGTGGTTCTCGATTCTATCGCAGGCACTTACGAAGGTACTCTCCCTGCTGCCGACTGCCCGGGAATCAAGACTGTATTGACGCTTAATGCCGACAGTACATACCAGTACTCAGCTGACTATCTGGAGCGCAAGGACGGTCACGACGAAGCAAGCGGCATCTTCAAGGTTCTGGCAAACAACGTGGTAGAAATTACCCGCCCATCAAGCGGCGAGACAACTTACTTCAAGGTGAAGGATGCCAACAGTCTTATCATGACCGATTCTCTCGGTACCGAGCCTGAAGGCGCCATGGCTAAGCACTATGTGCTGACTAAGAAGAAGTAAATTCCTTATTTTAAGGAAGAAAGAAAACAAAAGAATAATGTAAAATCCCTCGTTCGAAAAGAATCGGACGAGGGATTTTTCATACTTAATTATCAACTTATAAATAGGAATTTGTATTATAAGCCAACATTGGTGCCATTATTGTCTGAAGAACTTTCACCAGTTTGGGAATTGCCACCCGATGGAGTATTACCACCTTCACTGGTTGAAGCACTACTCACAACACTAGCCTTCTTCACACTGGCAGAACTGTTAAGGTTAGCATTGCTCAAGGTACCGGTAGCACGAGCTCTGAGTTTCACACCGGCAATATTGTTTGCCGCAGTAAATTCAGCCTCAGTCTTGGCTCCCTCCTTATTGCGGATACCCACGCTGAAGATGGCAAGGTTGTCAATCTTCACATTCTTACCAGCCAGGAGCTGCTCCTTGATACACTTCACCATGGCAATCATCATACCCAGGCACATCGCCTCAGTGAATCCCGTATTGTGCTCCTCCATGTGCTTGGCAAGTTCTGCCAAATCCATCGTCTCTTCTACCACAGGGAAAGCATACCACTTACCAAAAGCAAGACTCTTCTTGTTCTTGTTCTGCTTCAAAACGTACTTAATCATACCTTTCAAAATTTTGAGTTAATTACTGTCAAATCCGCATCTCTATTTTCCTTCAAAGGCATAGGATCCATCGCCTTGTCCGTCGGAGAGTTTCATCGAGTAAACCCCTTTGGTTTACATAGCAAAGATACAACATTTTGAAAGGTCATTCAGACGATAGCATACGTTGCGTGAGATAGCATACTTTATAAGGATTTTTTACGGTTCACCCAGGTATTCAATGATAAGAGCCACCTCCTTAGGAGTGAAAAACTTGGCCGACTTACGATAGCCTAACTTATGGAGCCCATTTACGAGATCCGGGTTGCGACGTACCCAAGCCATCAAGTGATTCACAGCCGTATGAGCCGAATTGGCTGTTGGAAAATAAAGCCAGGCAAGCTCTGACTTGCCATAAGCTCTGACTTTAAATTCTGTCATATTATCAATCTTTTGAAATTACACAATGAATAAAATTATTACCCCCATACTTACGCCTCGTAAAGATGATACTTACGGAGCGTAAACCTTATGTTTAGAAAGGGCAGACATCAGAAGGAGGTGGCAGCAGGATTTCGGGTTTCTGTTGAGCCTCACCCAACAGGATATCGGCAATATCGGTGTTCGCCTCAAACTGCTCCATGAAGTCCACTACCCGATAATCCCAGCATCCACTCTTCGCCATCTGCTCCTTCCACTTGTCATACTCTCCGCTATCGGGATAAACCACGAGTCTTCGATGCTGCAAGGGGAGCAGCTTATCGGTCTGCAGATTGCCACATCCGCCCGTTGCCAGCCACAGGAACTGTGGATATCGGCAGGCACAGATAAGCGATGTCTTCTCACTCTCCACGATACATACCGTCTTATCGGGATAGCGGGGAAGCAGATGCTGTCCAAAGAGCACCTTTTCGGTATTCTGAAGCTGCGGTCCGACATGAGAACGTTCGCAGATGGAACGCATGGTGTTGGCCCATCCCAGCACCCGATGACCGTCATTGCGATAAGCCATCAGCTTGGCATCATGCACCCGCTGCTGTTCGTCTATCAGCCAGAACACCACTGCCCTGCCATAATTCACTCCCTGCACAACGACGTCTCGGGCAGTACCTCCCACACAATAATCGGCTAGCACCTGCCGGGCATCACCACCGATGTTCAGGCCTTCAAACCACATGCTGAAAGCACTCGGTCTCAGCATCGCCTTCTGTACCCATTCGGGGCTGAAGAATTCGGTCTGTCGTCTATCCTGAGGTTGCACCAGCAGTCTGTTCTTACGAACATTCAGGTCGTTATCTGAGCCCTGTCTCCTTTTTCCCAATCCCAGTAAGGGTTTACCATTTACATATTCCGTCTGGTAATCTTTCTTGCAGCTAAACTCCGGATGATCATGGAAATATTGACGCGGAGGATAATGATAGCCACACGATGCCGTATGATTGCATTTACCACATTCATCAGCCACATATTTGCCCGTCTCCAGATCCACATACCGGGTAAAGCACTTCTTGCGTCCACATTGAGGACAGACATAGCGGTTGGAACCACCGGAACGATAACGCTCCAAAACAAATCTGTTTTCTGTATCATTATACATACTATACTGAAATTTAAATATAAAAAAAATGTATCAGAGTGTATCATTTCCGCATTGATACAAAACAATCATTAATCTATTGATATTCAGAAGGTTATTATGTATCAAAGTTGATACATTCCCTTTGTATCAGATACAGCAGCTGTATCACTCATGATACAGTCTAACTATATCTATATCAATTAATTAAGTATTATTTTGTATCAAAAATCGGAATAATACATCCCTGATACAAATACTTACTTCTTGTAAGGCTTACTTGCCTTTTCTGTTCAAGCCATTGCTCTTGGCAACACGCATAACCTTGCTCGGACTGGTACCCAGTTTGTCAGCAATATCCCGATAAGAAGAACCGTTAGGCTGCTTGAGTTCACGAATGATATCGCGCTCCAGTTCTGCCCTTTCATCTCTTGATCTTGGCAAATGTGCCCGTTCCTCATCATAGCCACCATATTCAAAATGGAGCCATCCGTCAGAACTGGTCAACGTAAGTTCCTGCACGTTCTTGAAATCAAGTTCGATTGGGAGAGAACGATACTTCAGTTGGATGAAGTAGCGCATATCCTTGTCCTTTCTCGATTTGTTGAAACCAATTATGTTATCGGCAAAGTTACTGAGAAGCTTGCTACCAGCCAGGTCATCGATTGTAAGCGGATCGCCCTGCTTGCGCTTAGGCGTATGGGCAAGGATGAGCATGGTACAGTTGTGAGTCATACGCATAGCTACCAGTTGCTGCATGGTTTTTCCAGCTTCAGCTGCCTCCTTAGAATTGATACAGAGATTGGTAAAGTTATCTATGATTATCACCTCTATATTCAGTTCCAGTGCCATTCGCTCAATCTCAGAAAGAATCATGCTCTGGTCGGTAACATCGTGCATCTTGGTATAATCGATGCTAGCGTGGTAGAGTGTATCAGGACTATCCTTGTTGGGATATCTCAGAGCCAATTGCTGAGTCGAAAGCTCAAAGTTGACATAAAGTACCCGCATTCCCTGTTCAGCCAACTCGATAGCTATCTGAATGGCGAGGACTGTTTTACCCACACCCGGGCCGCTAAAGAGAATCGTAGTCTCATGCTCCACCAGAATATGGGGAATAAGTTCCTTCGGAGGTTTCATTTTCCGTCCTTTCTCCAGGTCCTCTTTTAAAGTGGACACATTGAAAAAGCTATCCCTGCCCTGCTGCTGAGCAGCCCCTGGAGCAAGAGCCTGAGCCTGCTGCTGGGATTCAGTCTGCTGAAGAGCAGCCTGAGCTACGACTTCATCCAATTTCTGTTTAGAATCTTTATTAATCATACCATTCTCCTTTCTTGATATAATCAACAGATCCCTTACTTGCCATCATCTCCTGCACGTGCTTGCGAAAAGCCGCAGCCGGAGGGGCGTTGCTGTGGAGTAAATACTCATTGAGGATTTCTCCGATGAGACGAGGCGGTGCTACTTTTAAAACAGATGCCCCAAAGTCAAAGATTATTTTATCTATCATAACCTTGAATCTTTCCGGCAGTACCCTCCGTTTTGCAAAAGGGGTGCCTATTATTTACAAAGAAGCAAAACTGGTTTTCGGTCTACGCATAACCCTTTTCTTTGCAAATGCTGGTGCAAAATTAAGCATAATAAAAAAGAATAAGGAAAAAAAATATTGCCAAATATTGCTCAGCAAAGAAAAGCAACATTTGGCAATAATAATCAATAAAAAAAACTATATCTCTATAGAAGTCAATTCATTTTCTAGTGAAACTCTTTTATTCGGATTCAAATATGCAGAAATGCTATGCCATTTGCCACATTTAGTAAACTCTGACTTAAACTCTTTTTCTGTAGGTCGCTTACTTATTAATTTGAGTTCCCTTGCCTTCAACAAATATAAAGCAACCAACTTACCGCCTTTATTATCAATCCGACCATGAAGACGTTTGATGATATCATTTTTATCCTTTTCATTCTTACCTTGAACAATATCCCTAAACATCATTACTTTCTTCGCAGACTGATTTTTTTTATGAGTATATCCCGAATTCGAAGTTTCTTCTTTAGTTTCTAGGTATTCTCTTAGAGCAATTTTTCCGTCATCCAAGAGTTCATGCCAATAAGAAGGAGCTAAACCATTTTCTGCATAGTCATTAAAACACCAAATCCATCCTTTTTGTTTCAAATATAAACTAGCCTCAGTTATCTCGTTGTCAGTATATACTTTGAAATCTTTATAATCGTAAATTTGTGGCGAGTCTTTTATAGACGTATCTATCTCTTTATCATGCTTTGATAAAAATGACAATATCTTTTTTTCTAATTTCAATCTCTCTTCAGGAATCATATGAGTAGGCAAATTATATATTAACTCTTTTGTTTCTATATATTTAAAATAACTAGAAATCATATCACTAATAGTGCAACCATCACTCTCAGAAACATAACTATAGATTTGACATTTTTTGCACTCTTTTGCTTCCATTTCTAAACATTTTTTTTTCAAGAAATCACCTTCTATATCAAGATAAAAAGAATCAGACTCTTTCCCTCTTTCTTTCTTGTATTGTTTAAGACGCATTTGATAATATTTTTCAAACAGCTCGAAATTCTCAAGTGATTTACGGTACTTAAACCACCACGCCACAATACCTGATGCTACGTATGGATAATTACTATCCATATTTTCTTTACGACACTCATCAATACCAATACAAGAGGCTACAAATCTCAAGACTCCGTTTTTCTCGAGATCAATAATCCAACCTTCCTCTTTATTCGCCCAACGAACAATTTTTTTGCGTCGCTTTAGGCAAACATAATCTATATAAAAATTCATAATTACTATAAATTTAAAAATTTCTTCAAAGTTACTACTTTTTATTGATAGCAAAAAATAAAATAACATTTTTTAAGCCACAGAGAAGAGCAAAAGTCTACACTTTTAAAGCTTTATTGGACTATTTATGGATTCAGGAGAAAATAATAAAGTGCGGAAGAGATAGAAAATCACTTTTCTCGAAAACTTTTTCAGAGAAACTTACAATAATCTCAATTATTCTTTGTACCTTTGCCGATGGATTTGGCGGAAGCCTTTTCCAAGACATCGTTGGTAAAAAAGCATTCGCTATTATTTCGCGTTTAGCCAAGAGCGTCGGAAACTCATTTGGAATAACAAGCACGGAAATAATATGTGATAGGTGGCTCGTATATATACGTTTTGCATGAAGCCCCTTATCTACCAGGTAAAGCAATGCAAGCACGCTATAGGCGTGATGCATTCTTATGGTAGATCTGGGGCTCCATCCGACGCCGCCCCGTGCTAAACGCGATAAGAGGCATCACGCCCTTTTTGCGTCTTAGCGGATTGATAGTTGTTTGCAGATGTCTTGTCTTATAACTATCAATCAAAAGTATATGGCAAACAAAAATCTGAATGCCGCTAAGGTGGCGAAGAAGGATGAGTTCTATACTCAACTTTCTGATATTGAGCGAGAATTGCAACATTATTGGCAGCACTTCCGTGGGAAAGTGGTACTCTGTAATTGTGATGATCCCTACGAAAGCAATTTCTTTAAGTATTTTGCTCTTCGCTTCAACCAGTTGGGTTTGAAGAAGCTTATCTGTACCTGTTATAATGGTTCTCCTGTAACGGGTAATGAACTCATGCTTCATTTTGAAGGATTTGGTGATGAAGAGCCAAAGAAAATTGCCTACAAGGTGGAGATTACGGAAGTAAAAGATGAAAACGGAGATGGGGCTGTTGACCTGTCGGATGTCCGTTATCTTTTGGAGAACGACAAGAACGTGATGTCTATATTGAAAACTGGCGACTTCCGTTCAAACGAATGCATTGAACTCCTGAAAGAAGCAGATATCGTAGTTACAAATCCTCCATTCTCTTTGTTCCGAGAGTATATTGGGCAGTTAATGGAATATGACAAGAAGTTCTTGATAGTAGGACATCAAAATGCTATAAAATATAAAGAGGTGTTTCCGCTAATTAAAGAAAATAAAGTTTGGTTAGGCTATGGATTTAAGGGGGCAGCTGCTCATTTTTATTCCCCATATGACGATGTTGCTAAATCGGGCAACCATAAAGAAAAAATGATCCGTGTATCTGGCGTCAATTGGTTTACAAACATGGAAATTGCCAAACGTCATGAAACTATGGATTTAGTCTGTTCTTACTCGTCAGAAGACTATCCATCATATAGTAATTATGATGCAATTGATATAAACAAGACAGGAGACATTCCTAGAGATTATGATGGCTTAATGGGAGTTCCTGTTACATTTATGGACAAGTATAATCCTGAGCAATTCGAAATCATAGGTAATGCTTGTGATACGGATTGGTGTCGAGAAGCAGGTATAAAAACTATGGGACAGGAAACAATAGACAAACTAAGAGCACAAGGAAATAAAGCGCATGTTACTGCAAATATGAATTCGCTTTATATTGAGAAAAATGGTAAAATCATATTACCATATGCTAGAATCATTATCCGTAACAAATATCCACAAACATTATGATGACAATTAAACAACTGGAAGTAACCGTGGGCGAGATAACCAAAGGTTACATCAACAATGAAGAACAAGGAGTACGTGGTTATAATGGTCTTCTGGATATCCGTCCACCTTATCAGCGAGAGTTCATCTACAACGAAGCTGAACAACGTGCCGTCATCAACACCGTGCTTAATGAATATCCGCTCAATGTGATGTATTGGGTGAAGAGAAGTGATGATGCAGAATGCCCTTATGAAGTAATGGACGGACAGCAACGCACACTTTCGCTTTGTGAGTACGTAGCAGGATTGTTTGCTTTAGATTTTAAGAATTTCTTTAATCAAACAGCTGATATTCAGAAGAAGATTCTCGACTATAAGCTGACTGTATATGTTTGCGAAGGCAAGGAGTCTGAAAAGCTGGAATGGTTCAAGACCATCAATATTGCTGGTAAGCCATTGAATGAGCAGGAAATCCGCAATGCAGTATATGCAGGTCCTTTTGTTAGTGATGCAAAACATCATTTCTCCAAAAGCAAATGCGGAGCTTATAAGCTAGGTAAGGATTTGGTAAATGGTTCACCTATCCGCCAAGACTTTTTCAAAAAGGCTTTAGAGTGGATGGCTGATCATGAAACTCGCAATGGAAAGCCACAAAGTGCCGTTGGTTATATGGCTGTTCATCAACACGACAAGAATGCCATTCCTCTTTGGACTTATTTTCAAAACGTACTGAATTGGGCTATATCTACTTTCAACATAAAGAAATTCAAAATCATCATGAAGGGAGTGGATTGGGCTTTGTTTTATGACAAGTATCATGAGCAACCATTGGATATCAAGGCAATGGAGGCAAGAATTACTGATCTTATCGGTGATGATGAGATTCAGAAACCGAATGGTATTATTCCTTATGTGTTAACTGGTGATGAGCGTTATTTGGATCTTCGGACTTTCAAGGATAAGGTAAAGAAGGCAATATGGGAAAAGCAGAACCATAAATGCGCCATCTGTGGCAAAGAGTTTAACTTTGAATTAATGGAGGGCGACCACATCAAGCCTTGGCGAGAAGGTGGAAGAACCGACATCAAAAATTGCCAAATGCTTTGCCGACAGTGCAATCGTAGTAAGGGATGCAAATAAAAACAAACGTAACCACTCTGTCATCTTTTTATCTGACGATTTATCAATATGACTGAGTGGTTACTTTTATCCATATCTAATGACTATTATCTATAGTCAATATCATAACGTACCATTAATAGAGAAAGGAAACAAGAAATAGATTCCTAATCTCTCAAGCACCCTATCGGCACAACATATACACCGTCCTGCGGACGCTGGTAGGCATATTTACCGACACCGGTCAGCACCATTTTGAAAGATGGGGACTTCATCTTATCGGTATCTATTTTATTTTCCAATGTCACCAGGTTTCTTGCACCCTCCTCTATGAGCTTGTCGCCACCCAGCTTCACCTCTATCAACCCATACTTACCATTACGAAGATGAACTACAGCATCACACTCCAGACCATTTTTATCACGAAAATGATAAACGGAGCCGCCTAATGCATCGGCATAAACTCTCAAATCACGTACACACAAGGTTTCAAAGAATAAGCCAAACGTACTCAAATCATTAATCAAGTCATCCGGTCCCATTCCCAATGCAGCCGTTGCTATCGAAGGGTCGGTAAAATATCTGGTATCAGAAGTACGTATTGCCGACTTACTTCTCATATTCGGGTTCCAGGCAGTAGAATCCTCTATCACAAATATCTTCTTCAAAGCCTTGATATAGGAATAGATGGTATTCTCGCTAACCTCAGTACTCTCATTGTTGGCAATATCTGCCAAAATGGTACCTGCCGTAGCCTGACTTCCTTGATTTCTCGCATACGAACGCATAATCTTCCGTGCCAATTCACTATCACGGTTGACTCCATCTACACGGGATACATCGAATCTGGTTACTGCCTCAAAATACTCAATGGCCTGCTGTAAAGCAGCCTGCTTGCTTTTCTTATCCAAAGCTTTCGGCCAGCCACCCCGACAAGTCAAATACGCCAGATGCTCCAAGTCGATTGGGTTGATTCCTTCTACGAAGTAATCCGTCCTGTCGGCTGCAAACAATTTGGCAAGGCTCACCTCTCCGGTAGAATCTCCTGATTCCCACAAACTCATCGTTCGGAGTTTGAGCCAGGCAAAACGCCCCGTTCCCGTATGAAAGATTTCGTCATAACGAGGTGGTACAGCAGACCCGGTCAGTATGAACTGCCCATCATCATCACGCTTATCCACTTCATTTCTGACGGCATCCCAGAACTTTGGTGCTATTTGCCATTCATCTATCAAACGTGGCGTTTCACCCCGAAGCAACAGTTTGATATTGGTATTGGCCATGGCTATGTTCTGTTCCATGGTATCTGGATCAGACATAGACAGAATACTTTTAGCCTGTTGGCTGGCTAGAGTAGTCTTACCGCAATACTTAGGACCTTCTATCAAAACAGCTCCCATCGCATCCAGTTTTTCTGCCAATATTTTATCTGCAATTCTTGCTTTATATTCTTTCATAAAATCTCATTTTTAATTTCTGATGCAAAAATAATATATTTTATTGAATATCAAGCACATAAAACAGTTAAACCTTGTTATTTTTCTATTCTATTGTGGCAGTTGACCCAATTTCGTTGTGGCAGTTGGCGCTTTTTCATTGTGGCAGTTGGCGCATTTTTGTTGTGGCAGTTGACCCAAATCCGTTGTGGGAGTTGGCGGAATTATTTCTTCTGATACACCCTTACATAATCGATGAAATACTTCATCGGAAGAGCGG
>ULXY01044254.1_pt1 | contig 21088 bp, 9 predicted proteins | sample 1961741 | NCBI WGS metagenome assembly ULXY01 (sample SAMEA4835851, study PRJEB28245) | human gut metagenome | biome: gut microbiome; material: fecal sample | place: Denmark | collected 2008
CTGACAGATGAAATTAGCTATAAACGCTATAACGCTCGTATGAGTCTGAATTCAGATATTAACAAGTATGTCTCTGTAGGTGTTAATGCATCCGGATATCGTGGTATTAAAGAAGATGGTTGGATGGGATACGTCACAGTAGCGCAGGGTGTTAGTCGTTCATATCCGACAGACCCGGTATATGCTGAAGACGGTTCTTTCAATTATTCAGGAAAAGATAACCCGGTAGCAATTCAAGATCAATCCGGTTTTACCCGCAGTACAGCACAGCAATTAAATGCCACTGCCTATGCACAAATTAATATTTTACCGGAACTAAGCGTTAAAGGAGTATTTTCTCTTCGCCATGATTACACCAATCAAGAAGGCTTTAAAAAGCATTTCACTTATGGTAATTTCGACTCCGGACTTCGCGAAGGTTACGACGAGTATTATAATCACAACCGATACACAAGTCAGGTATTAGCCAATTATAATAAAACTTTCGGCAAACATTCAATAGCAGTTCTGGGAGGTTTTGAATCATTCGAACACATTTATAAATTTACCAAAGCTTCTCGAAAGGGCGGTGGCAACAATGAATTAACGGAATCATTGAATACCCTGGATGCATCTTCACAAAAAAATGAAGACGGTGGATATGAAATGTCTCGTCTATCCTACTTCGGACGTGTCCAGTATGACTTTATGAATAAGTACTTGTTTGAAGCCAATTTACGTGCGGATGCCTCTTCACGTTTTCCAAAAGATAATCGCTGGGGTGTTTTCCCAGCAATCTCTGCCGGATGGAGAATTTCGGAAGAAACATTTATCAAAGACAATGTATCATGGATTAGCAACTTGAAACTGCGTCTTGGATGGGGAAAAACCGGTAACGAAGAATTAGATCCGGATGATATTTATCCGGCAATACCGACATATGCTTACGAAAAATATATGTTTGGTAATAGCCTGTATTCTACCGCTTACGAAAGCCGTTACGTAAACAACAACTTACAATGGGCAACCGTTACAAATTATGAGTTAGGACTAGAGGCCGGTTTTCTAAACAATATGTTTGGATTCGAATTATCTGTTTATAAAAAGAAAACAAATGATATGTTGTTGTACATGCCTATACAAGGTGTGATCGGTATGGGCGCTCCTGCACAAAATGCAGGTAGTGTAGAAAACACTGGTTTTGATTTGAATTTATTGCACAACAATCGTATCAACAAAGATTGGAGTTATGCTGTAAACCTTAATATTGCATATGTAAAAAATGAAATCATCGATATGAATGGTACGGAAGGTGCTAATTCAAAAAATGATAAATTATGGTACATCGAAGGCAATCCAATTGGTTCATATTATGGTTACGTAGCCAACGGATACTTTAACACTGACGATGAATTAGCCAATTATCCGAAACGCACCGGCAAAGAACAATTGGGAGACATCAAATACCTTGATTTGAATGGAGATGGCAAAATTACCGCTGACGGAGACCGCCAAATCATTGGTAAGAATTTCCCCAGTTGGACTACAGGCTTAAATCTGACTTTATACTATAAAGATTTTGATTTCTCTGCCATGTTCCAGGGAGCTTTTGATGTGGATGGCTATTACATGGCCGAAGCAGCTTATGCATTCTACAACGGAGCTAATGCACTAAAGAGACATTTGGATCGTTGGACTCCGGAGCATCACAACGCTTCTTACCCAAGAATCACCAAAGACAGTCAAACGAATTTCACAACTTCTTCATTCTGGCTACAAAATGCCTCATATGTACGTTTAAAAACTATTTCCCTGGGATACAATCTGCCTAACAGTTTCTTAAGCAAACTGGGTGTTCAAAAAGCAAAGCTTTATGTTGCCGGAGAGAATCTATTGACGTTCAGTGATTTGGAAGGTATCGATCCAGAAGAAGGCAATGAACGTGGTTGGTCTTATGGAAACGTAAAAAAAGTTTCAATCGGATTAAAAGTTTCATTCTAAAATAAAATAATATAACAAAATATGAAAAATAAAATTTTATATATTATAGCGTCCGTTATGCTAACAGGATTTACCTCTTGTAGCGATTTTCTGGATCGTTATCCAACAGAAGAACTTTCAGACGGAAGTTTCTGGAAAACAAAAACAGATGCGGAAATGGCCGTTTCTGATATTTATAGATGTCTTCCCAATTGGGATATAGATGAAGATATCAATTCAGACAATGCAGTACATGGTATCAAGTGGGCTAATGGAAACGTGTCCAAAGGCGTATACGACCCTGCTGACCAAGGATGGTCAGAGGATTACGGATATATTCGTAGATGTAATCTGGTATTACAGAAATTAGAAGAAATGGAATTATCTCAGTCGGATAAGGAACCAATAGCCGGACAAGCTTACTTCTTCAGAGGTTATATTTATTTTGAATTGATTCGTAAATTCGGAGACGTCCCATACATCGACCAGCCTTTAAAATTAACTGATGTAGAGGATATTACCCGTACATCTAAAGATGAGATCTACACCAAAATAATGGCCGACTTCGATAAAGCTTTCAGCTACTTACCAGAAGAATGGCCGGCTACACAGTGGGGACGCATAACCAAAGGTGCCGCTATGGCGATGAAAGCAAGAGCAGCTTTGTATTTTGGCAATTGGGAAACAGCGGCTACAGCTGCAAAATCTGTTATGGATCTAAATAAATATGATCTGTACGACAAAGAAAACACTGGAAAGTACCAAGAATTATTCTGGGAAAAGACAGACGGTTGTGAAGAAATTATTCTTGCAGTACAGTACAACGCACCTGATAAAACAAACTACCTAATTGGATGGGAATGCTTTCCGACAAAAGGTTGGGGTGGTTTGAATCCGACTCAAAGTCTGGTAGATGCATTCGAAGACAGTGAAGGAGCTCCTATCAGCAAATCTAAAATTTATTCAGAAAAAAATCCATTCGCTAACCGTGACCCTCGTTTAGAGGTTAACGTTTTACACGATGGTGAGGAAATGTATGGCGTGACAATTAAAGTAGCTCCACTAAAATCAAGTGGAAGCACTGGTATTGCACAGCATGGTGATGCTACAGCAACAGGATATTATCAACAGAAATGGCTTGACCCAAGTATTGACCCTCAATCAGCAGGTTGGGAAATGGGAAAAGATTGGGTAACTATCCGTTATGCAGAAGTTCTGTTAACCTATGCTGAGGCCAAAAATGAAGTTTCACCACTGGACGATTCTGCTTTTGAAGCTGTTAATCAGGTCCGTCGCCGCGTAGGTATGCCGGAATTACAAAAGACAGATGCAACCAAGCCGACTTACTGCGCGACTCAAGATGATCTTCGTCAGCGTATACGTAATGAATGGCGCGTTGAGTTTGCTCTCGAAGGAGGAAAGCGTCAATGGGATATTCGCCGTTGGGGTATTGCTAAAGATGTGTTGAACGCACCATTCCTTGGCATTAAATACAAAATGGTAGACGATGCGGTTAATGCAGATCCCAAAGATGGCGGAAAGGTATGTGTTCTGTACGAGGGTGACAATGTTAAACTGGCCGGTAGTAGATATGAAGACCATAATTATATCTACCCGATTCCTCAATCTGAAATTGATTTAAATCCCAAGTTAACTCAAAATCCGGGATATTAATATCTAACACACAAATTCACGGACTCTCTACATTTAAATGTTATAGAGTCCGTGAATTTTCCCATATTTAAGCAGCACTTATCATGAGAAAGTACTTCCCTTACATACTCTTCATTTTTCTTTTCTTTATTTATTTTCTCTGTTATCAGAGTGTGTTATCACATGTGATTTATTATCAGGAACAACATCATCTTTTTCTATATTCCAAAACTTTTTTTCTACAACATATCCAGTCACAAGGATGGATGAGTTATCTGACAGCATTTATTATACAATTTTTTCACATACCTACTATAGGCAGCATTTTACTTGCAGGAATTTTAGCCCTCATATATTTACTGACTAACGATGCCATAAAAAAAATTACAGGGCACAATGATCTGCTACTGCTATCACTAATACCTTCTATATATTTGTTCCTCTATTCAATGACTGTCGACCATTCATTAACACCAATCATCGCTACCTTCCTGGGACTTCTGATTATGGGCCTTTTTCATCAAATCACAGTTCGCCCTTGGTCTTTTATCCGAAAAATTTATTCTCCACTTCCCCCCAACAATAAGTACCGTCTTTTAATATACAGCTTACTAATAGCAATTTACGCAGGCACTTCATTTTACTTTTTTGTCCAAACCTATAACATGAGTGAACACCGAATGATAATGGCGGAAAAGAGTGTAAAAGAAAAGAATTGGGAAAATGTACTGACACAAACCGAAAAATATATCAACTCGGGAAGAACCAACCAGTTGATCTCCTACTTTCACAACCTGGCTCTGTACCATACGGGAAAATTGCCTTATCAACTATTCGATTACCCACAAAAACTGGGAGTCAAGGCGCTATACTTCCCATGGCACAGCGATAGCCGTGAGAGTGAGTACGGACATTTTATATATGAAGACTTAGGGTACATCAACGAAGCACAGCGGTGGGAATTCGAAGCAATGGTGGTATGGGGAGAAACGGCACCCCATTTGCTTAACCTGGCACGATACAACATAGTAAACAAAAGACCTGAAGTGGCACAACGGTTCATCAATCTCCTGAAGCAGTCCCTCTTCTATAGGGGAGATGCCGAAGAATTGGAAAAACAACTTCATGCAGGCAGTGTACCGGGACTGCGCATGGCACTTGAAAACAATAAGGAACATCCCGCACGATTTGCAAACGTCATCAATATAGGACCGGAATTACAGTATCTGTGTGAGCAGGACACGACAAACAGAATGGCTTTTGAATACCTGATGAGTGACCTACTGCTGAGCAATAACATAGTACGCTTTGTGGATAACCTGAAGTTCATCAGGCACTTTAAATATCCGGAAATGCCACCCGCATACCAAGAAGCACTCTATATATACAAATTGGGAGTGGACGGGGAAACGTTTTCCAAATCAGGATTCAACGTCAGCGAAAACACCGAAAAGAGATTCCAAAGGTATTACAGCCTGTATAAAAACAGGCAAATGCAGAGGCTGAAAGCGGAGTTTGGAAACACCTACTGGTATTACCTGAACTTCATCAGTCCGTATGGAGACAAAATCATAAGGAACTAATATGTAAAGACATGAAAACAATCTATATCCTTCTTATCACGGTTCTCAGCTGGAGCCTGCAGGCATGCACCGCCCAATGCGGCAAACCGGATGCCTGCACGGACAGTATTCCCCGTATATATCCCGATTATGCGGGAGTCACATTCCCGCTGAATATTGCACCTCCCAATTTCAGGATCGGGGAGAACGCGGATGCCTTCCAGACGGAAATAGGCACAGGGGAGACGGCGGACATCCTCTGCACAAGCAAGAGTCCCGAAGTGATTATACCGACAAAGAAATGGAAGAAACTTCTCCAAAAAGCCGCGGGAAAAGACATATTCATCCGCATCACCCTGCTGAGGGGAGGGAAATGGACACGCTATGCGGATATCAAGGATACCATATCGAACGAACCGATAGATGAGCACCTGGTCTACCGGTTGTTGTACCCGGGATATGAACTATGGAACGAAATGGGGATTTACCAGAGAGACCTGACAGGCTATGAAGAGACTCCGATAGCGGAGAACCGAAATTTCGGCAAACAGTGCATCAACTGCCATACGTTCAATCAAAACTCTCCGGAAACCATGATGGTACATGTGCGGGGAAAGTCGGGAGGGACACTGATATGCAAAAACGGGAAAGTGGAAAAGGTAAACACCAAACCGGAGGGATTCAAGAACGGGGGAACCTACGCGGCCTGGCATCCTTCAGGAAGATACATCGCATTCTCAATGAATGAGATACAGCAGTTCTTCCATTCATCGGGACAAAAACCCATAGAGGTATCCGACCTGGCTGCTGACCTGATGGTTTATGATACTGAAAAGAAAACATTCCTCACTGACTCCCTGATATGCGGGGAGCGGTATATGGAAACATTCCCCAACTGGACACCGGACGGGAAAACACTGTATTTCTGCCGGGGAAATGCTTATAAAGAGAAGATGCCGCTGGACAGTATCCGTTATGACCTGTGCAGGATAGGATTCGATCCGGAATCCGGTAAATTCGGTACGCCGGAGTGTGTGTACAGAGCCTCCGAAGAGGGAAAAAGTGTCTCTTTCCCAAGGGTTTCTCCCGATGGTAAATACTTGATGTTCACCCTGTCGGATTATGGAAACTTCTCCATCTGGCATCCGGAAAGCGAACTTTGTCTGTTGACAATGGATACAGGAGAAATACGACTTTTAAATGAAGTGAACAGCAACGACGTGGAGAGTTTCCATACATGGTCATCATCCGGACACTGGTTTGTTTTCAGCAGCAAACGGTTGGACGGGCTTTGGGCTCGCCCTTTCTTTGCCAGTTTCGATCCGGAAACCGGAAAAGCGGGGAAACCCTTCCTGATGCCCCAAAAAGATCCGGACTTTTATGACACGTTCACTAAAACTTATAATCTGCCGGAACTGATTAAACAACCCGTAAGAAACGGAAATGAAATGATAGAAGCTATACATTAATTTAACACACTTTATTCTAAAAGAGAGGGCTTTCTATTTTGCAATAAGCCCTCTTTTTTAGAACTTTGCAACATCACTCAATAAACATTTAATTCAGAAAAAACACATGAAAAACATTTTCCTTACCATGAGCCTGGGTATAGGACTGCTTTTTCCTTGCAAGCTACATGCCCAAAGCCAGTACCCATTTCAGAACACGACATTATCCACTGAAGAAAGAGTAGACGATCTTATCAAACGAATGACTCTGGAAGAAAAAATCGACCTGCTTTCCGGATACAATGATTTCTATCTGCACCCCTGCGAACGATTAGGAATACCGGCATTCAAACTGGCCGACGGTCCGCTGGGCGTTGCATCCTGGGGATTATTCGGACGCGCCACCGCATTTCCATCAGCACTTTCGCTGGCTGCCTCTTGGAATAAAAATCTGGCAGAGAAAACAGGAGCAATGTATGCTCAGGAATGGCGTGCAAGAGGTATTCATTTTCTCTTAGCTCCCGGAGTTAACAACTATCGGGCTTCAAAAGGAGCCCGTAATTTTGAATATTTTGGTGAAGATCCTTATCTGGCATCCGAGATGGTAGTCCCCTTTATAAAAGCAGTGCAAGACGGAGGAGTCATTGCTACCATCAAACATTTCGCAGCCAACGATCAAGAATTTGACCGATACACCGTCAGTACCGAAGTATCCGAACGTGCCTTACAGGAAATCTATCTGCCTCCCTTCAAAGCTGCTGTGCAAAAAGCAGGTGTCAAGGCTGTCATGACGGGTTATAACCTAGTGAACGGAGTATATTGCACTGAAAACAAACATCTGATCGATATTTTAAAGAAAGACTGGGGCTTCAAAGGCATGTTAATGTCTGACTGGGCATGTACCTATTCCGCCGAAAATGCCGCAAACTACGGTTTGGATCTTGAGATGGGCAGCAATGACTGGTTCACCCGCAAAGAACTTCTCCCACTTGTTAAAGAAGGAAAGGTTACAGAAGAAGTAATCAATGATAAAGTGCGCCGCATCTATGGTGCCTGTATTTCAATGGGATTTTTCGACAGGCCTCAGCAAGACACCGATATTCCGACTTTTAATCCTCAAGCCAATCAGATGGCTCTGAATACCGCTTGTGAAGGAATCATCCTGTTAAAGAATGAACAGAATACCTTACCGATCCACCGCCCCAAAGTGATAGCTGTGATCGGACCGACTGCCAATCCGGCTATCGTTTCGGATAGAATATACAATGTAAACAGCATCGTTTACGGTGGTGGGGGAAGTTCAAAAGTTCATCCCTGGTATGTAGTTTCAGCGTTAGAAGGTATCCGTCAGGAGTTTCCGGAAGCAACCGTACTTTACACGGAAGGAATATCCAACCAATTCAAACCCCGCTTATTCCGTAACAGTAAATTCCGTACGAAAGAAGGTAAACCCGGACTGGAAGCGAGCTATTATGCACTATCTTCCGACACTTCTGCCACACTCTCGGATAAAATGATCCAACAGCAAGCAGTAGCGGCAGGAAGAACTGTAAGTGTTAATCAATCGGCCGACCGAACTATAGAAACCGATAAAGAAGAAAGCGGATTGATTCTCTGCCGCACCGACCGCACGGTAAATTATGAATGGTGGGGATATCCTTTCAACGAAAGTAAATTGGGAAATGATTATCGGGTGTGCTGGGAAGGATATGTAGATGTCGAGAAAACAGACAGTATCCGATTCTTTGTCGACGCACAAGGTGCCTATCGTTTATGGATAGACGGAACATTAGCATTGGATGCCTCTCAATCTCAATCATTCGATGTTCGCAATACCGCAATTTCCGCAAAAAAAGGGGATGCCAAACATATTCGGTTGGAGTTCTGCAACCAACGCAGTACACCGGCAGAGATCCGGATGGGATATGCTTATCAAAGTGATATTGACTTTTCTGAAGCGAAACGACTGGCTGCCAAAGCCGATCTGGTGGTTTTCTGTGCCGGACTGGATGGCAGTATCGAACTGGAAGGGCGCGACCGTCCTTTCGACCTGCCTTACGGACAAGATATGTTAATTCAGGAACTGGTAAAAGTAAATCCTAAGTTGATAGTTGCCATCCATGCAGGAGGCGGAATAAACATGACCCGATGGATCGATCAGGTGCCTGCGGTAGTACACGCCCTCTATCCGGGGCAGGAAGGCGGACATGCTTTAGCTCATATTCTTTCGGGTAAAGTGAATCCGTCAGCCAAGCTGCCATTCACTATCGAGAAAAGATGGGAAGACTCACCTGCCTGCGGTCATTACGATGAAACTCGCAAGGAAAAGAAAGTGTATTATACAGAAGGAATATTCACCGGTTACCGTGGATACGATCAAAAAGGTATCGAACCCCTTTTCCCTTTTGGATTCGGTCTTTCGTATACCACCTTTGACTATTCGGGCCTCAACATCCGTATGACGGATAAAAAACAGAAGCAACTCGTCGTTTCATTCACTGTAACCAATACCGGACAGCGAGACGGATATGAAGTCGCTCAACTTTATGTACGCGACATGCAATCTAAAGAGCCACGTCCTTTGAAAGAATTAAAAGGTTTCGACAAGGTATATCTGAAAGCAGGAGAAAGCAAACAGATAGAAATCGGTTTGAGTGAAGACGCATTTCAGTATTTCAACGCCAAACAAAGCCGATGGGTATTTGAAAAAGGTGAATTTGAAATTCTAGTAGGCGCCTCCTCTAAAGACATCAGACTGGCAGAGAAAATAAAAATGTAGTATTTATCAGAAGGAAGGCGTGTCGGAACTCACTACAGAGGAAACAGAGTAGCACAGAGTGAATTTCCCGTCATTGGTTATCAACACTCTTAATCTGTGATAATCCGTGGTGAATACAAGTTTCGACACATCTTTCTTCTTTGCTGTCTTCCTTTTATCCTTTCTTTACCTTTTTATATTCCCTGGGAGACATTCCCATTATCTGGCTGAACAGCCGTGAGAAATAATAAGCATCTTCAATACCCACTCTATAACAGACCTGATTCACTTTCATATCGGTAAAATCGAGAAACTGACAGGCTTTCTGAATCTTAATCTGATTAAAATAACTCAATGGGGCATATCCTGTACGCTTCAAAAACAGATTAGAGAAATATGAGGATGAATACCCCGTGTAATCAGCCAGCTCGGCTAAAGTCAGCTTCTTGCCCAGATTCTCCTTCATATAATGAATAGCTGCATTTACAGGATCTTCTTCTCCTGCCGGACGATGCTCTGAAAAAGCCTCCCGATACTCTCTGAGATAGCGCAATGATCCCAAATAATGATGGAATACAGAGCTGGCATATGAAAGATTCTCCAAGCTATACCCCATCTTCAGTACCCGAAAGATCTCCTCAAACAGTTCTGTCCGGTAACTAATACGCGAATGCATTCCCGGTTTTATATCCGTGAGCCTACAGGTACGATGCGTACAATAAAGCGGAGCAAGTGTTCCTCCGAAGTGAATCCAGTAAATTGTCCATGGTTCCTTTTCATCAGCGCCATACGCATGAGGAAGTCCTGCAGGAAGTATAAAGTATTGGTTAGGCACTACCGGGTGTTTCTGCCCATCGAGACTGAACCATCCCCTACCCTCCGTACAATAGATAAACACATACTGGTCAATCGGAGTTTCCCGCTCCCGAAAGTGATTATAAGCCTTTGGATAATAGCCTATATCGGTTATATAGAGTATAGAAGTTGCAGGATCAGTCTTCATACGTTGCACAATGGCAGGAGGCAATACCAATGCCTGTTCGCCCAGAAAGCCGTCTTTTTGTTTTGCCATACTAATAAGATTCATCGGTTCACGCCACAAATATAGAGATAAAAAAGAAATATAGTCCATCTTTTTAATCGGTTTCTCTATTTATTTCTATTCTCAAACCCGCTTACTTTGCAATATCAATTAAACCATTTAATAACATGAAACAGACACGAGGCTATTTACTACTTATCTGCATCGTCTCAGCCATGGGCGGATTACTGTTCGGCTATGATTGGGTTGTTATCGGAGGAGCTAAAATCTTCTATGAACCTTTCTTTGGTATTGAAAACTCTGCGGCTCTACGTGGCTGGGCTATGAGCAGCGCACTGATAGGCTGTCTGGCAGGAGCCTTGCTCTCAGGAATCTGGAGCGACAAATACGGACGCAAAAAGATGCTTGTCATAGCCTCATTCCTGTTTGCACTTTCGGCTTGGGGTACGGGAGCAGTCGATCATTTTTCCTACTTCATCTTCTATCGCATTGTAGGAGGATTGGGCATCGGCATCGCATCCAACATTTCTCCCGTATATATTGCAGAGGTATCTCCTGCCCATGTACGCGGCAAATTCGTATCGCTCAACCAGCTCACCATCGTATTAGGTATCTTATTGGCACAATTGGCCAACTGGCAAATCGGGGAATACTACACACAAGGTTCCGATATACTCAGCGAAACAAGTGTGCAATGGGCCTGGCGATGGATGTTCTGGGCAGAACTGATCCCGGCAGGAATTTTCTTCCTGTTATCGTTCATCATCCCCGAAAGTCCCCGTTGGCTGGCTACCGTCCATCAACAGGAGAAAGCACAAAAGACACTGACACGCATCGGAGGGGAAACGTATGCCCGCCAAACCCTGGAAGAACTGAACCAACTCACTCAATCTCAAGGCAACCGGCAAAACAACGAATGGAAATCGGTCTTCCGCCCGGAAATGCGCAAAGTACTGATCATTGGAATCGTTCTGGCCATATTCCAGCAATGGTGCGGCATTAATGTTATCTTCAATTATGCCCACGAGATCTTTTCATCAGCCGGATATGCCGTTTCCGATGTACTGATGAACATCGTAGTGACCGGGATCACTAATGTGATATTTACGTTCGTCGCCATCTATACGGTAGACAAATGGGGACGTCGTACACTGATGCTGATCGGTTCGGCAGGATTAGCGCTGATTTACCTTATATTGGGAACCTGCTACTTCCTGGATGTAAACGGTTTACCCATGCTTCTACTGGTGGTACTTGCCATCGCTTGCTATGCTATGTCACTTGCCCCGGTAGTCTGGGTGGTGTTATCCGAAATCTTCCCCGTGAAAATACGAGGTATGGCTATAGCCATCTCTACCTTCTTCCTTTGGGTGGCTTGTTTCATACTGACCTATACCTTCCCGGTATTGAATGAAAGTATAGGTGCCGAAGGAACTTTCTGGCTATACGGTGGTATCTGCCTGGCCGGATTCCTGTTCATACGCCAAAACCTGCCCGAAACAAAAGGGAAAACACTGGAAGAAATAGAAAAAGAATTAATCAAATAATACATAGAACAAGATGAAAGAAAGTGTTAATGTATGGGAGGAAGACATCCTGCTCCCTACCTATGGCATCGGACGCCCTGAGAAAAACCCGATGTTCCTGGAGAAACGTGTCTACCAGGGAAGCAGCGGAGTCGTATATCCGTATCCGGTCATCGAGAAAATTGAAGATACCTGCGAAGAGAAAAGTTATCATGCCGTATGGCTGGAGAACGAATACATCAAAGTCATGATCCTGCCCGAACTGGGAGGACGTATTCAAATGGCATTCGACAAGGTAAAGCAACGGCATTTTATCTATTACAATCACGTAATAAAGCCGGCACTGGTAGGACTCACCGGTCCCTGGATCTCCGGAGGCATTGAGTTCAACTGGCCTCAACATCACCGTCCCAGCACCTTCTTGCCGGTGGACTACAGCATCGAACGATGTAAAGACGGAAGTGTCGTCGTATGGGTAAGCGAACGGGAACGGATGTTCGGTCAAAAAGGAACAGCCGGATTTACACTCCGCCCGGGACGTGCCGTACTCGAGATACAAGGAAAAGTTTCCAACCCGACCCCGCTTCCACAAACTTTCCTTTGGTGGGCCAATCCGGCCGTAGCGGTCAATGACTGCTATCAGTCAGTATTCCCGTCGGATGTCAACGCTGTATTCGATCATGGAAAACGGGACGTGTCTCGTTATCCTATTGCTACCGGAACCTACTATAAAATGGATTATTCTGCCGGCGTGGATATTTCCAGATATAAAAATATTCCCGTACCGACCTCCTACATGGCAATCCGGTCTAACTATAATTTTGTAGGCGGGTACGAAAATGATACACAGGCAGGTGTCCTGCATGTGGCCAATCATCACATATCTCCCGGAAAAAAACAATGGACCTGGGGAAACGGGGATTTCGGACAGGCATGGGACCGCAACCTGACTGATGCTGACGGTCCGTACATAGAACTGATGACCGGAGTCTATACGGACAATCAACCGGACTTCAGTTGGTTGCAACCTTATGAAGAGAAGACTTTTACCCAATACTTCATGCCCTATCGGGAATTGGGAGTTGTGAAAAACGCCTCCTCCGAACTCTTAATGAATCTGGAAACCGAAGGAGAAGAATGTCGTTTGAAGCTGTTTGCCACCTCGGCTCAGCAAGGATTACGCATCGTAGTCCGTCAAGCGGGTGTTATACGCTTTGAGGAAATCGGTAGCCTCTCGCCTGAACAAGTATTCGACCGGCTGATCCCCATAAATGATCTTCACGAAGCGGAAGTCATTATCTACGATACCAACGGACGAAAAAAGCTAAGTTGGAAGGCCGAACCGGAAATAATCAAAGCAGTTCCGGAAGCAGCCAAACCCGCCCTTGCACCGGAAGAGATCAAAACCAACGAAGAACTCTATCTGACCGGACTGCATCTGGAACAATATCGTCATGCCACTTATTGCCCGACCGACTATTATCGGGAAGCACTCCGCCGGGACAATGGAGATGCACGTTGCAACAACGCCATGGGACTATGGCTGATACGCAAAGGAGAGTTTGCGCAGGCTGAACCATATCTTCGGAATGCCATTGCCCGACTCACCGAAAAGAATCCTAACCCCTATGATGGAGAAGCTTTCTATAACCTCGGACTTGCTCTAAAATTTCAGGGAAAAGATGATGAGGCCTACGATTCGTTCTATAAATCGTGTTGGAACGCGGCATGGCAAGACGCAGGCTACTATTCGCTGGCCCAGATTTCCGTGTCCCGCAGCAATTGGGAAGAAGCTCTCGAAGAGATTGAAAAATCCCTTCTCCACAACTGGCACAATCTGCGCGGACGCCATCTGAAAGCAATCATACTCCGCCATCTCGAACAAAAAGAGGAGGCTCTTGCCTGGATAGAAGACTCCTTGAAGACAGATGCATTCAACTTCGGTTGCCTGTTCGAAAAATACCTGATCACCCGGAATGAAACAGTATTGCTCCAACTTCGGAACCTAATGAAGCGTGGAGCACCCGATTACGAAGCACTGGTGCTCGACTATACTTCTGCCGGACGATTCGAAGAAGCACTGGCTGTAGCCGAACTTGCCATTGCCCAACCTGTCGGTGAACAGACACTCTTACATTATTACAAGAGTTGGTGCCTGATCCGTCTAGGAAAAACAGCCGAAGCACAAATAGCCATTGCCACTGCCGAAAAAGAACCGGCCGATTATTGTTTCCCCAATGCCCTGGAAGCGATAGAAGCCCTTCTGTGTGTAGTCGACTTTGCAGGAAAAGCCCCCAAAGCACTTTATTACCTGGGAAATCTATGGTATGATAAACGCCGGTATCCCACTGCCATCGCAGCCTGGGAGCGCTCTTCGCGCGAAGACGAGACATTCCCCACCGTATGGCGTAATCTGTCACTGGCTTACTTCAACAAAATGAACCGTCCGGACGAAGCTGTCGCCTTACTGGAAAAAGCATTCCGCCTGGATCACACGGATGCCCGTGTACTGATGGAACTGGATCAATTGTACAAACGGCTGAACCGTCCGCACATAGAAAGACTGTGCTTTCTGGAACAGCACATAGATATCGTAATGACCCGTGACGACCTGTATCTGGAATACGTCACTTTACTGAACCAAACCGGGCAATATCGGGAAGCAATCCGACGGATAGACCAAAGAAAATTCCATCCGTGGGAAGGAGGAGAAGGTAAAGTACCCGCACAATATCAGCTGGCACGCCTGGAACTGGCAAAGGAGTTGATAAACCGGAAAAAATATGATGACGCACTCGCCTTAATAGATGAATGCTACATATACCCTACCCATCTGGGTGAAGGGAAACTACCGGGGGCACAGGAAAATGACTTCAATTATTACAAAGCATATATCCTGCAACAACAAGGGAGACCGGAAGAGGCTCACAGCCTGTTCGTCAAAGCCTGTTCGGGAAACAGCCAGCCAGCCGCTGCCATGTATTACAACGACCAGAAACCGGATAAAATATTCTACCAAGGACTGGCATACCGGAAATTAGGAGAGGAAGAAAAGGCACGCAGCCGGTTCAACCAATTAATTACTTATGGAGAAGAACACCTCTTCGACCGATTCAAGATGGATTATTTTGCCGTATCTTTACCCGATCTTTTGATTTGGGAAGACGATATGGATAAAAAGAACCGCATCCACTGCAACTACCTGATGGCACTGGGACATCTGGGACTGGGAAATAGAACAAAAGCCGAACACTTCTTTGATATAGCCGCCTCAATGGATAACAATCATCAAGGAGTACAAATTCACCGGAAATTAATGAATACCATTCTATCATGAAACAATCTTTTCAAAACACCCGGTACCGGGCGATTCTGCTCCTGACCGGATTGATGCTTGCCATGACCGCTATGGCGCAAACCCTAACGAATGATGCTCTTGACTTGTCGGGCATGTGGCGCTTCCAACTGGATCCGATGGGATTCGGTAAAACTCCCGGTTCGGAGCTCTATCTGGACAAGCTCTCTGAAACCATTATGCTCCCCGGATCGACAGACCAGGGAGGTAAAGGAATTAAAAATACGGCACGCTACGTAGACCGTTTAAGCCGTAAATTCGAATATCAGGGAGCCGCCTGGTACCAACGTGAAGTAGTGATTCCGGAAGATTGGGCAGATCGGGAGATTTACCTGAAGCTGGAACGTTGCCATTGGGAAACCACCGTCTACGTGGATGACAAAGAGGCAGGAATGAAAGAGCACCTGAGCACACCGAACACGTTCGTATTGACTCCGCTACTTGCTCCGGGAATCCACACACTGACCATTTGCGTAAACAATACACTTAAATATCCGATGGATCAATGGAACCATGGAACAACCGAATATACGCAGACTAACTGGAACGGAATAGCCGGAGACATCTCACTATATGCCAAGGAGAAAGCGCATATCCGCCAGATCAATGTATACCCCGATGTCAGCTCGAAAGCTGTGGAAGTATCTGTACAACCCGCTCCCCTAAAGACCGGACAGACAGGAAAACTGGAGCTATGCATCCGCGAGCAAGGAGGTAAAATAATAGTCCGCCAAACACTGAATGCAGACAGTCTTCAGGTACATGCAGGCATACGCCAAACGCTCCCGATGGGAAATAGGGTGAAACTCTGGGATGAATTCACACCTTATTTATACGAGATAGAAGCCAGTTGGAACGTAGACGGAAAGACAGATACTCAAACCCGAACTTTCGGCATGCGGAACGTAGAGCAGGGTAAACATCATATCCGCCTGAACGGAAGAGACATTCACTTACGTGGAGTACTGGATTGTGCAGTCTTTCCCCTGACCGGTTATCCGTCGACAAATGTGGATGACTGGAAACGCATCTTCACCACCATTAAAGAATATGGAATGAATCACGTACGCTTTCACTCCTGGTGTCCGCCGGAAGCAGCTTTCGAAGCCGGTGACGAAGTAGGTATGTACCTCCAGGCCGAACTTCCCATGTGGATCAAAGATGTGGGTAAATATCCTGACCGGCGTGATTTCTTTGAAAAAGAGATGTATGCCATTCTCGATGCCTATGGCAATCACCCCTCTTTCATCCTGATGTGTAACGGCAACGAAAACGAAGGTGACTTCGCCGTATTGGAAGATCTGGTAAAAAAGGCACAGAAGTACGATAACCGACGGCTCTATAGCGCCTCGACCGCACGTACTCATACTCCTTCGGATCAGTACTATGTGTCGCATGTCACCTCGAAAGGATGGATTACCGTATACGAAGGAAAGCCATCGACTGACTGGGACCGTTGCAAAGAATCGGATATCGATGTACCGGTGATTGCTCACGAAACCGGACAACGCTGTATGTATCCCAACTTTGAGGAAATGAAGAAATATACCGGCGTTGTAGAAGCACGCAATTTCGAGGTATTCCGCGAACGGCTTGCCAAAAACGGCATGTTGCACCAAGCCAACGATTTCTTCCGGGCAACCGGAGCACATACGGTGCTGCAATATAAAGAGGTAAACGAATCGCTGCTCCGTACTCGCAACTCCGGTGGTTTTCAGTTGTTGGGACTGGCCGATTTCCCCGGACAGGGCAGTGCCTTTGTAGGCATCCTCGACGCTTTCTGGGAAAGCAAAGGACTGGTAACACCCGAAAAGTTCAGAGAATCGTGTGCTCCGACCGTACTCCTGGCACGTTTACCCAAACGCACTTTCAGAAACGGGGAAAAACTAAAGGCAAAAATGGAAATTTACCATTTCGGCAAAGATGCCCTGAACAGCCGGAAACTGAACTGGACACTGACCGGTGAAGACGGAACCGTATACCACAAAGGAAGCCTGAAGACAAAAAGCATACAACCTGCTACGGTAGATTCACTCGGAATCATCGAACTCCCCTTGAACGGGATGGACAGTGCCCGCAAACTGACCTTGAAGGCTGAGCTGGGCGGTATACACAATGAATGGGATGTGTGGGTATATCCGGAACAACCGAAAACGGAACAGCACAACTTCGTCTACACCCGTACCTGGAACGACGAAACCAAACAGTGGCTCAACGAAGGCAAGAATGTACTGTTAATTCCAGAAAAGTGTAAAGGACGCAAAGCGCACTTCGCCAGCCATTTCTGGAACCCGATTATGTTCAACTGGAATCCAATGATCGTAGGTACACTGATCGATAACGAGCATCCCGCCTTTCGCGACTTCCCCACCCGGAACTATGCCGACTGGCAATGGTGGGACATCCTGAACTATTCGACAGCCCTGGAACTCGACGAACTGAAAGAAATCACCCCATTGATACAGAGCATCGACTCATACGAGACCAACCAAAAACTGGGTATCTCGTTCGAAGCTAAGGTAGGAAAAGGAAAACTATTCGTGCTCTGTGCCGATCCGGAAAAGAAAATCGATGAAAGACCTGCGATGCAGCAGTTACTAACGTCTGTCCGTAATTATGTGTCATCCGGGCATTTCAACCCGACAAAGAGTTTACCCGTCTACCTGTTGGATGCACTTTTCGCCCCGGCATCCGAAGAGAAATCCGGAGGCAAGGGTAGCAAGGCGATCGAATTGCTATTGAATAAATAGTCAGACGAATCTTAAAATACATTAAAAGAATAGCGGTCGCTCTATGGTGACTGCTATTCTCATTGTATTTATAATAGCACAAGTCTGAAAGTAGAACATTATAAACTGATCTTTTTTAATATTATGAAAATCAAACTACTATTACTACTCTGTTGTGGTCTGTGGAGCAGTTGCAACTCGTATGACTATTGTCCGGTCACTCCTTCAGAGAGTGATCTTGTATTCACCGGACTTGCCCGGTCGTGGGACGAAGCAATGCCCTTGGGAAATGCTACCGTCGGTGCCTTGGTATGGCAACGTGACTCCACCCTACGCCTGTCACTGGACAGAACCGATTTATGGGATTTACGTCCGGTAGACAGTCTGTCGGGAGATAACTTCCGCTTCTCCTGGGTAAAAGAACATATTCGTCAAAAGAACTATCTGCCCGTACAGAAAAAGCTGGACTGGCCTTATGACATGAATCCCGCGCCGTCCAAGATTCCCGGAGCTGCCATCGAATTTCCATTAGAGCAGATCGGCACTCCGACTCAGGTAAGACTTTACCTGAACAATGCCTTATGTGAAGCAGACTGGGCAGACGGTACACAAATGCAGACTTTCGTTCATGCTACCGAACCGATCGGATGGTTTGTATTCCGTAACCTGAAAACCCCGATAGAACCCTCCATCATCACTCCTGTATACAATAAAACGAAGCCGGATGGCAGCCTCGATCCGGTTTCGGGACAAGATCTGCACCGATTGGGCTATCAACAAGGAAAAGTGGTTCGTGAAGGAAACCAAATAACCTACCATCAAAAGGGATACGGAGACTTTTCGTATGACGTAACAGTCTGTTGGAAGCAAGAAGGCGAAACCTTGTACGGTACCTGGAGCGTCACCTCTTCCTTATCCGGCGAGCAAGCTTCCGAAAAGGCAGAAGCCGCCCTGCAACGCGGTCTAAAGCATGATTATCAGGCACACCTGGAATATTGGGACAAGTACTGGGCACAATCATCGATCACTCTACCCGATTCTGTACTGCAAAAACAGTATCAGAACGAAATGTATAAATTCGGTTCCACTACCCGCGAACACTCATACCCCATCTCCCTGCAGGCCGTATGGACAGCCGATAACGGCAAACTTCCGCCCTGGAAGGGAGACTATCATCACGATTTAAATACCCAGCTAAGTTACTGGCCGACCTATACAGGCAATCACCTGACCGAAGGAATGGGCTATCTGAACACGTTGTGGAACCAACGGGATGCATACAAACGCTACACCCGCCGCTATTTCGGTACCGAAGGGATGAATATACCGGGGGTTTGCACCCTGACAGGAGAACCCATGGGAGGATGGATACAATACTCCATGTCGCAAACCGTAGCTGCATGGCTGGCACAACACTTCTATCTGCAATGGAAATATTCGGCAGACCGCACTTTCCTCAAAGAGCGTGCTTATCCATTCATCAAGGATGTGGCAATCTATCTGGAGCAAATTTCAGAAGTTACCCCCGAAGGAGTACGTAAACTGGAATTCAGTTCAAGTCCCGAAATATTCGACAACTCCCTGCAAGCGTGGTTCAGCGACATGACCAATTATGACCTGGCAATGATGCACTTCCTCTTTAAGGCTGCTTCCGAACTGGCACACGAACTGAACCTGGCCGACGAAGCCGGACACTGGGTATCCCTGGAAGCCCAACTACCGGATTACGACATAGACGAAGAAGGTTGCCTCACTTTCGCCAAAGGATATCCTTACAAAGAATCACACCGTCATTTTTCACATGCCATGGCTATCCATCCGCTGGGACTGATAGACTGGAGCGACGGAGAAAAGTCACAACACATCATCCGCGCCACCCTGAAGAGACTCGATGAAGTAGGGCCGGACTACTGGACAGGATATTCATACAGTTGGCTCGCCAATATGAAAGCCCGTGCATTCGATGGTGAAGGTGCCGCACAAGCCCTGAAAACCTTTGCGGAATGCTTCTGCCTGAAGAACACCTTCCATGCCAACGGTGACCAGACCCAAAGTGGCAAATCCCGCTTCACCTACCGCCCCTTCACGCTCGAAGGTAACTTCGCTTTTGCAGCAGGCATACAAGAAATGTTGCTGCAAAGTCACACCGGCGTAATACGCATCTTCCCGGCAATACCGAAAGAATGGAAAGATGTATCCTTCGAAAGCTTACGCGCCATGGGTGCATTCCTGGTATCGGCCCGGATGGAAGGTGGAGAAATCAATCGGGTACGCATCTATTCGGAGAAAGGCGGCATGTTGAAAATAGCCCGTCCCGGTACATTGAAGCCGAATAAGAACTATACTTTATCCGGCACGGATATCTTGAACATAGATACTCAAGCCGGTGAATGGATCGAGTTGAACCCTTAATGCACTCCGACAAAAAGTCAAGAGTGTATATATAATGTCATTTTGTATTTTCTACCCGGTATAGCTTCTGTTATATCCGGGTAGTTTTCTTTGCGGTGATCAAAAACGCCTTTTCCGGCAATCAGGCTTTTGCAGAATATCACCTTTCCCGTCTGTTCAGATACACATCCCTACCTTTTCCGGCAAAAGCACCACATTCATCTTCATCGAAAGGTGTAAACGGCTACATTCTGACACTTTTCCGACATTAACCGACACACGGCTAAAAAGTGAAAAAGAGGCGGAATAAGAGCAATGAATTTTATCTTCTGACCTAATGTAACTTTAGTTCTAATGAAATAGAGCGTTGGTTCTAAACGAATGCCGCCTCCCTTTTAAAGAAAGAAAACTTTCGTTTAATAGATTTCATGCATAGATATTGGAAAAATTTCACCTTTTACGTATTTTTTTGCAGTTTACATCCGTTTTTTATGCAGTCCTCTTCTCTGCCAGAGCTATTTTACCCCAATTGCGAGTCAGCAAAAAACAGGATATACTATCAGAATCACACCGATTGGATCATTCTTCTTTCAGAAATCAAAAGCAGTTTTAAAGCCGGCCATTTATTAAAATAATATAAATTAAAACTATTATACCGAGGGTAG
>ULXY01056138.1_pt1 | contig 21084 bp, 35 predicted proteins | sample 1961741 | NCBI WGS metagenome assembly ULXY01 (sample SAMEA4835851, study PRJEB28245) | human gut metagenome | biome: gut microbiome; material: fecal sample | place: Denmark | collected 2008
AAAAAAGTTGTTGACAAACAAGAAAACATCTGCTATAATAAGTACATAAGTTAAGAGAGAAAAGAAAAGAGAGGTAAATAAAAATGAATTACATCGTACTTGATACTGAAACTACAAACGGCTTTGATGATCCTTTTTGCTATGATGTGGGCTATGCTGTATTAAATGAATCTTTTGAGGTCATTGAAACAAGGTCTTTTGTTGTGGCTGATGTTTTTCTTGACAAAGAAATGATGGCAAACGCTTATTTTGCTGATAAAATTCCGCAATACTGGGAAGATATTAAAAATGGCGTTAGAGAATTGAAAACATTCAGAAACATTAGAAAACAGTTGCATGATGATTGTAAAAATTTTGAAGTGGGTGCAATTATCGCACACAATGCACGTTTTGATTATAAAAGTTGTCAGAAAACGCAAAGATGGCTAACTAAATCAAAATATAGATACTTCTTTCCTTTTGGCTGTGAAATCTGGGATTCTTTGAAAATGGCAAGACAGACTTTCGCAAAAGATGAAAATTACAAAAACTTTTGTATTGAAAATGATTTTGTAATGAGTGGCAACCGCCCACGCTTAACAGCAGAAATCCTTTACAGATACTTGACAAACAATGTAGATTTTGTTGAAAGTCATACAGGTTTAGAAGATGTGATGATTGAGAAAGAAATTTTTAAAGCGTGTCTTACTATGAACCCTGAAATTGATTGTAAAACGTGGAATAATTAAAATCCACGTTTTACAAAAAAGTTATTGACAAAATAAAAAAGCTATGGTATAATTTATTTATAAAATAAAAGAGAGGTATTAAAAATGATTAATAAAATTCTTGATGAAATGATTAAAAGAGGTTTCGTAGATAGCTATGGTGATATTTACGACACGAATGAAAATGATGATGATTTTGATACTGTGTTTGGTCAGATTGCGGAAAGCATGGGTTTTGAATATTCAATCGACTCAGACCACGTGTTCGATTCTCCTGGCTGTGATATTTACTGCAAAGCGGTTGTTGTTTTAAATGAGGATGGCTATGATAACGCATTACTCACATTTGAACATTGTTAAGGGGGCGAACAAATGGTCTATAGAGGTTCATTAGAAAGTCATGTGCGGGCGGGTCGGCTCAGTGAAAAAGACGCAAGAAATATTGCAAAGTTGTTACAAATTGATTTTGATTTGAATAAAAAAATTCCGTGGTGGAAAAAAATATTTCACAAAAATTAAGAGGGCAGAAGCCCTCTTTTTTGTTTATAATTACCACTTGACAAAACCCCATAAGTGTGCTATAATCATTTTAGACCCGCCCTTAGGCGGCCGGCGCAGCCGGAATTCGCATTATACCACATCTTTCAAAAAAAGTCAAATAAAATCGCATCGTCAAATTGCACAATCTTTTTTCCCGAAATCTCTTTTTTTTTGTGCAACCTGCACAACCCTGACTGCCCTCAGGGCTGCGCCACCTGATGCAACCCACATATGCGACCCCTTTTGCTTGGCAGCCCGGGCCCGGGCGCATATGCCCGCCGCGCCGGCAGAAAGTTGGCCCCTCAAAAATTTTTTTACCCATTGGGCGACCGGCGCGTCGCGTTAATTTTCCCATATGGCCGCAACATTGCTACAAACTTGGCCTGCTGCCAACCAAAATTTTTCTTCTCTCTCCTCTGAAAAAATTAGTCCAATAGCAGAGATAGAACGAGTCCAGTAGAGCAAAGTTTACCTCTTGCAAAAGTTTGTCCATTTCAAATTCTGCGAGGCAAATTGATTTATGTTTTAAATTTTGATATAATAATATTAAATCCAAAAGGAAAGAATATAGACGCGGCCCGGCCGCATCAAAGTATCCTGCTGCCCAGTTTAATCTTATCATATGGCTTAGGACATGCGAACGGCAGCAGGCCCGCAATATTCTTCCAATTGATTTTTTATAAAAATTATTATATAATATATACATAAGATAAAGAAAGATAAACAATTCATTTAAAAAAGGAGAAAAGAAATTATGGTTAGAGTAGAAGATTTAATGGCGGCAATTCAGAATGGACAGAGCGCAGATGACCTGGCAGCAGAGTACGCAAAGGCACTGAATGAGGCTAATGCCCGGGTTAAGGCAGATGCTGAAGCTAAGGCTAAAGCCGAGGCAGAGGCTCGTGCTAAGATTGCAGATGCAAAGGCAGTGGTAGTGCCGCTTGTAAAATATATTCAGACATATATTCCGGAAATGGAGCTTGGTGATGTAACAGATGCAGATCTGGATGAAGCAGCAAAGTTCTTTATAACTGCTTTTGAAGATGTAAAAGTTCAGCTGGCGCCACAGCTTAAACTTCTGAAGATGCTGGGTGACCTTGATGGCGGGGTATTAAAAACAAAATCACGCAAACCGCAGACTATCAGTGATAAGAAAGACCCGATTGCTGAGTTTCTTAAAGATATGGGTCTGTAATAAAAATTGCCACGAACAAAGCCCCCATGAACAAGTTTTCATGGGAGCTTTTTTTATTGGGTTAGATTGAGTTAGAAGTGAGATAGACTCATATAAAACGGTAAGGGGGAGGGAGAAAAATGAGAAGTGGTTCCAGGCGTGCCGGGGGCAGGTATCTTCCATGAAATTATATGAAACTCCACCAAATTTTATAAAATTCTATATAATTATATAAAAATGTATTAAGCTTAATAAAAATTCTCCTTAATTCTATCTTTCCATTTTAATACTCTCTCTCTTCCTACTAAAAAAGCCAAGACCACAATAGTCTTGGCTCATATTTTGGGGTCAAAGCGTTAGCTTTGACCCAACCAATCTCTATTCAACTGTTTCTGAATATAATCATCAATCCCCGCAGATAAAGTAGTTAAATCTTCAATCTCTTCTACTTTTATCACTTTGGTAAACTCGTCAGAGTTTACCACTACTGATTTTGACCTCTTCTCTTTTTTAATCCTTGCCTGAGAAGCTTTCTTCATTTCAACCCGCCAGTCCTCTTCTCCCTTAGTTTCTATTTCTACTGCTGTCTTCCCAAAGGAATAAACTGGTCTTGAATCAGGTCTATTCTCTTTAAGACCACTACCTGCTGCATTAACTGTTCCTAACTGTCTCCAAACACTTCCATCCCAAAAAATTAAATTCAAACTTTCAGACGTTCCTTGATGCCCTAAAGCATAAATGAAATCTCTATTTGCCCTTTTCGGATCAAATTTAATTTCTTCAATAACATAAACTGGAGTACCTTTATATCCCCCTACTTTACCAGATTCATAATTTAGATTCATTATACACCTCGTCAAACCAATTATCAGTTTTTCTTACTTCATTACCAATTAAACTAATCTGTATCAAGCTACTTTCCTCTTCATCAATCTTCTTATCTAATACTACATGATTAATCTTCCTTCCTCTTATAATATTTTCTGTAACTTTATCAGTAATATAAAATCTAATTTCAATTTCTTTTCCTGCTGATAAATAATAATAACTTTCTCCATGCTTTTGAATAATAGTTTTTTCATTATGAAAACTTTCTTTAAAGTTTTCAATCCATTTTTCAAAATCATTTGTTACAATTAATATAGAAATATTCATAATCTTCTTCTCTCCCTTATCTTAAATATATTATATCAAAAATTTAATTAAAAATCCAATTCGCCCTTTTATCCCCCGCCAGGCAAAAACCGAGCGCCGTTTGCATAAGATAACACGAAGTGTTATCGTTGCAAACCAACAATTTTTGCAGAATTTGTAATTTTGCAGAAATTGTAAGATATAAGATAGCTATTTGCAAACTTAACAAAAAATCTACTTTTGCAACAATTCGATTTTTGCAAATTGCAAACATTTTAACAAAATCAAGTTGAAATCCTGATTTTTCCAATGTCCATTTTTGCAATTTGCAAAAACAGAAAATTGGTAAATTGCAATTTTGTTAAAATTGCCTCGAAGATCCTTTTGCAAGTTGCAAAAAATTCTGCAAAAAAAGCATAGAAAAAAATCTACTTTTGCAATTTAATTTTTGCAAAAATTACAAATTTCTCTTCTTCCATCCATCGGAATGGTCTATTGTACTTTTACTAACTCCAAGCTTTTCTGCAATTTCCGCAGATTTCATTCCTCCGAGAGCTAAGCGTAAAATTTCGTCATCATCGACTTTCTTCTTTCTTCCCGCACTTTTTCCGGCTTGAACTTTCTTCTCATATTTATTTTTGCTAAAGTCTATACGACTTTTTAAAATATTTACAAAAGATTGCGTCAACGCATCATCTGGGTGCTTTAACCCCAAATCAGTCCCGTACCGCACAAATTCTGCAATAATTTTATCTTGCTGTTCTATTGGAAGATTTTTAATACTATCTAACCATTCTCTGTGGACGATAAAAGTTACATCTTGTGCCATTATACATCCTCCACTTCTCGTAAGATATTATCAAACGCCTCCAATAATTGCGGTGTAGCCTCATAAACCCAGCAATTAAACCGCATATTCTGTGGGTTCTTCATCTCTGTAAGATACTTAAACCCCATCTCTTGTAACTTAAGATGTATTCTCAAAGAGTAAATAATCTTAAAATTTTGTTTTGACATTTTAAATCCCCTCTCAATTATTCTTCGTCTTTTGCCTCTTGGCTATCTAAAAACATCTTTACAGAACGACGAATAATCTGAGAAATGGTCAAGTCATTCTCTTCTGCAAACTTTGTTAATTTATTCTTTTCATCAATACTAACACGAAAAGAAACTTTAGTCATATCGTCTCTTCTTGCCATGATAAAACCTCCTTTCCAAGAGATAATACAATTCCTTTTTATAATTTTGTCATATTTTGTCCTACAACTCATTTGTAGCTAATTGATTTTTTATTAAAATTTTGTTATTATATATACATAAGATAAAGAAAGGAAATGATAAAAAATATGCAGGGTGTATTTTATTGGGGAATGAAAATTTCTCGTAAAGAAATTGACCTCTTATGGAAAGCATTATCTTTAAATGATTATTCCTATCTTCGTGAAAACTATATGTTTGAAATTCTTGGTTATGATGGCTATATCTTCGGTAAAATCATCGAATACATCTATCCAGGAGAGGAACCAGTCGAAGGTCCGCTTAATATTTTTAAAGCTGACAAAGCCGACCAGTCTCGTATCATATCAGCATATAACACAATGGTAAAACCAATCTTAAAAAGAGATTTTTATGGTTGTTATGGACTCACAATGCAGGAGAGAATCTAAATGAATAAAATAATCACAATTAACCGTGATATGCATGAGAAATTTGTCTTTCCAGTAGACAAAATTGCATATGTCAAATTTAATGACTTTGAGCGAAAAATTACTATTGCTACTACTGGAGCTGAAGCAATCTTTTTTAACATTCCTTATTATAAAAGGAATAGAAACGACCTCTTTGCAACAATAGATGAATACGATGAAACTAAAAACAATATTCTCAAAGCATTAAATCAAGAGGAGTGATGTTATGTATCCATTCATTTTCTGGGGAACTCGAGTTAGAGAGGATAACTACGAGCTTGAAAAATTTTCTGGTTGCACTTTTGCGGACTCATATACCGAAGCTATGACCGCAATCGAAAATTATTATGGGGATGAATTAGTTGATATTCATCTCGAAAGTCTTGAAGAAGATAACGTTATTGAATTTTCAAATCCAAAGGAGGGAAAGAAAATTGTCAAACGAGAAAACATGTAAACAGTGTATACACATGGTACATTCACAACAAGGTCAATACTACTGCAAATTAACTTCAATTATTTGCGATCCAGAGAGAGATTTCTGCTCAAAAGGATACTTTAACAACACTGATAATGCGCCAATTTGTGCGGTTTGCGGCGAGCCGATTATTCCTTCGATTTCACGAGCTATCGTAGAGGTTATAGAGGGACAGGTCCGCACTTTTTGTAAAACTTGTTACGAACATCGTCTTAAAACATGCAAGACTTGTAAAGCATCTTGCCAGTGTGATTTTGAAACAAATCCAATTAAGATTGAAAAACTGGTTCAGCAACAAGTTCAGCGTGGTCCAGTAGTTCAGGTATTTCCTATTAAAAATCCTGAGCGTATTAAAGAAACTTGTATGAAAGTTTGTAGCTGTTGGAACGATGAACAGCAAATGTGCAACCGTGAAGTAAATGTATGCGGAAAATATGAGGAACATGTTTACACTCCCTAACGTGTCAGACTAATTCTTATATAATAATATTATAGCATTTTTTTAGAAAGGAGTCAACTTTATGATATGGATTGTACTAGCTTGTATCTTCGGAATATTTATGGGCAAAGCTATTCATGATGAAGGCTTGGGCTGGTGTAGCACAATTTGTGGGGGTATTTTTTGTGCAGTTGTAGGATGGTTTTTAGCTTTTATACTTACTGGAGCCGCAATTAGCGGCATATCTAAAGCAACAAATTCAGTAAAATATATTCCAGATCCAGTAGAGTCTCATGAGCTTGTAGCACTACAAGATAATATTTACACTACTTGTTTTAGAAATGCAGACGGCTATTTAAAAATTACCTATCTGTATAAAAATGTCGATGAGACTGGTGAAGAAAATTATAAAAATGAAACTATTGATGGCAGGTACGCACAAATCTACCTCAAAGATGATGTTGTCCCGCATGTAGATGCTTATAAGCCAATCTTTATTAACCGAACAGTTAATCTTATATTTGGTTCACCAATCTTTTATAATGACAAATATAATATCTATGTTCCAGAAGGCACTATAAAGATGGATTACAATGTTGATTTGAAATGAAAGGAGAATTTATGAAAAAGAAAATTGCGGTTTTGGCAGCTGCTGCGTTCGTATTACTGGGATGCAGCGGATGCGGTAATATGGTTGCAAAAACTTATGGCGGCACTATAAATATTGATTTGCCTATTGGAGAAAAATTAGCTGAAGTCACTTGGAAAGACAATAACGTTTGGTATCTTACTCGTCCTATGCGAGAAGGAGAAGAAGCTGAAACTTGGACATTTCAGGAGAAATCTAATTATGGTGTAATGGAAGGAAAAGTTATTTTAAAGGAGAGGAAATAATATGTTTGATAATGATGATTTTGTTGAAAGAATGGGATGCTTAGGTGTAATTGTAATGGCTGTAATTTTTATTATTTTTACGCCTCTGTTATCATTTGTTTTATGCTACTTTGGAGGTTGGTTATGTAAAATTACATTCGGTCCAACTCTTTGTCATGCATTGAATACTTTATTTAATGTATCATTTTTTACACCGGAGAAAATCCCTCTTATGGCAGGTGCTCTTGGATGGATCGGTAAGTATTTTAGAAGTGAAAATACCATTAGTACAATCAACAAAAAGAGAAGTTAAAAACTTCTCTTTTTTGATTTTTTGTAAAAAATATTTTATAATATATTTACAAAATAAAAAGAGGAAAAAATTATGGAACATTTATTTAAGGGTTATGCAATCGCAAAAATTGAATATGGCGGATGGGGAGACAGTCATCCAGTAGTAAAAGGAACATTGTTTAAAATTTTCCCCACAAGAGCTGATGCAGCTCATTGGGCAAATCAATATGGATATAATTTATCTAGTAATGATGGATACCCAGAATATGGAATCATAAGCGTAGACATTTATCCAGGAGAATATGAATTAAAGGAGTAGTGATAAGATGGTTATTAAAAAATTAAATTGCGGAAATAAGAATGATTCTTACTTAACTGTACAGTTAAGTTATGATGAAGTCAGGGATATTGCAAATACATGTTATTATGCAACTGAATTTATTCCTGCGGATCAGACTAAAATAAAGACAAATGCGGTCATTGCCGCAAACATGACAAAATTTTTATTTGACATGATAAAGCATGGCAATATTCAGCCTGAAACAATCCAAGATATGTATATGGCTAAATTTGATAAAGATAAATCAGCGGAGGATTGTTGATTATGATGTATAATATTTATGCGGGCTTAGGTGGCGGTTTTGGTGGTGCTAATTATATTGGTACTATAGATTGCAAATCTTCGGAAGATGCTTATGCCTTGGCAAGAGAGTATGCAATAGAAGAGTATGACTCTTATTCTGGAATGTATGGTGTTACAGATCGAGGCGACATTTATGACAATCCAGAAGATTTCGGTCTTGATGAAGATTGGGATGAAGAAGATGTAGATGATGTCCTTAATGAAGAGATTAATTCATGGATCGACTACTGGGCTGTACCAGAAGATGAAGATGAAAACTTAGATGATGAAGATAAGGAGTATTTATAATATGAATCCAATTATTAATCCATTATTTTTTTATTTTATTTCTGTAACAGATATTCTTCGTTTCTTACTGCTAATTGGCGGTTTTGGAGTTGTAGTAATTTGCGTTTTTGTATGTTTTATATGCTGTGTTGATTGTGATGTAGAAGAGATACTAAAGCTTTTTAAGAAACCAATTATGATTGGTTTAATTGTCGGTACTATTGGAATTTTTGTACCTTCTGAGAATACCTGTTATAAGATGCTCACAGCATCCCTTATTACTCCAGATAATATTGAAGTTGTGAAAGATGGAACGCAGGAGCTGGTAGATTATATCATTGATGTAGCCGACCAAATCACTGAAGATGATGATGATGATAAATAAAATTAAGAAAATCAAAGGAGACTAAAAAAGTCTCCTTTGATTTTTTTTATAAATTTTATTATAATATATATAGAAAATAAATAAAGGAGTAAAAATTAATGGAAAAACATAATCTTGAACGACTTCTTGAAAATTATAATAAAGACTTAAAAAGAATTAGAATTCTTCAAGAAGCTGTAAAAGAAGCAGCCAGGATTCTTAGTACGAATCCGCCTGGAGATTTAAACAGCTACACGCCTGAGATGCTTAACGCATTGGTTGGTAGTAAAGACAATCCAAAGAAGTGGGAAAATTATTTAGTTCATATGGGTATGGAAAAATCAGGAATTAAATTCATCTCATAAGGCAACTAATAAACCGCCATTGATTTTTTATAAAAAATATAATATAATATATTTATAAGATAAAGAAAGAAAGAGAGAGGTGTTCAAGATATGGCATTAGTAGCAAGATCTTATGTTGGATTGGAACAGGTTGGAGAACCTTACTTAGTAGGAACTAAAATGTATATCAAAGTAAAGATGGCGAATGGAAATCTGAAACAGGTACGTGCTTATAGCAATGCTGAATATAAGAAATATTATCCAGACCTTGCCGCAAATGCCGCAAAAGATCATTCCAACGATCCATATTGGAAATCTCAGAAAGAGATTCTTGGTTTTAAAAATGGATATATTACAATCTTCAAAGGTGATACTTATCCGCACAAAGAGTGGTTTAAAGAAAACGGTTGTCAGTATAGAAAATGGTGGGGTTGGTCTTTATCTTCTGAAGTAGAACTACCAGAAGAGCTTCCAGAAGGAGTCGAAGCTATTCGACTTAACTGGGAAGATGTTGGCGAAGGTGAATCTCTTAAAAATAATAGCATTGTAGAAGCAGCAGTTAATGCTCTGCTCTATGAAGAAAGCCATTCTAATTATGTTGGAGAAATCGGTAACAGAATTGAAATTGAAGTTATTGTTACCAAAGCACTGAAAATTAATGGCTATTATGGACCGAGCACTTGCTACACAATGGAAGACGCCGCAGGTAATGTATTTGTTTGGATTACATCTTCTACCAGAGTAAGATTCGACGAAGGCGAATCATACTGGATTCGTGGTACTATTAAAGACCACAAAGTTTATAAGAATGTAAAACAGACGGTATTAACCAGATGCACTAAAGCGAATAAGGAGAAATAATTTATGGGATATGTAACAAATTATAAAATTAGTTTCATTCATTTTGGAAAAACTGAAATGCCAAAAGAAGCAGATATTGTAAATGCCCTTAATAGTATCAATCCTTATGATTTTGAAGTCGGAGAGGATGAAAGTCCTCTCCTGGAGGAATTCTTTGAGGAGCCTATTAAGTGGTATGACCATGTAGAGGACATGATTAAATTAAGTAAAGTATTTCCAGAAACTCTTTTTATTCTTGATGGATGGGGAGAAGAGATTGGAGATGTTTGGAGAGAGCTTTATATGGATGGAGAAAGAGTAGTGGCTAACTTGATGTTTACTTTCTCAGACTTTAAAGTTATGAATAAGCCTGAGCACGAATCTAATATTCTGCGGAAGGTGCTTGTGCGAACGCCGGATATGCCATCAGATATATATGTAGCATCTCCAAGAGATATTTGGTAGTCAAAAAGACAGCTATTGATTTTTTATAAAAATTATTATATAATATATACATAAGATAAAGAAAAGGAGATGATATTTAATGTTTGGAGAATCTAATTTATTCTTAGGTTTTATGGTTCATCAGAAAGATCTTGATAACCTTGCTCAGCAGATTGTTAATGAATATCGTAAAGGAAATACGACATTCACTGCACAGGCATCATTTGAGTTATCACCTTCAGATTTGGCTTATGTAGAGGATAAAGTAACAAAGATGCTTTCTTAGATATAATGAAGCTTGATTGATTTTTTATAAAAAATATAATATAATAATTATAGAAAGTTAAAGAGAGAGGTAATTAAAGATATGGAAAAAGTATTCGATTTAAGAGATATGATTACAGATGCTGAGATGACTGCTTTTGAGAAATATGTTGATGACTATGCAAGTGAGTATTATGGCAAGAGAACTGTAAGCGGCAGAGAGCTTCTTCATTTCTGGGCTGACGCCAAGGCACAGTATCTGTATAAACTCTTTGGCAATAAACTTATCATTTCTAAGACTGTTACTTTTGAAAAAGAATCTGGTCAGATGCGTAGAGAGATGAACGACCTGATGGATGAGCACCTCTTTATAAGAGAGTTCATTGATAAAATCCAGAATAAGTTTTGGATGGATTACATTCAGTGTAATTCAGCTTATGAGGATGAAAAAAGAAATCTTTATGATAATATCTGTACTATTTGCAGCAACTCTGAATTGATTGACAATGTTTACACAGGTGATACCTTCATGGTTCCTACTCCAGAAGGAAAAGAAATTAAAATCCAGTATGGTTGTAAAACTATGAAGGCTCTTGGAAAGATTGCATCTGCTTATGGACTGAATATGAGCAATTTTGAGGACTTCCGTATTAAAGTTTCTCAGATTCTGAATCAGAAGGTGTTAAAGGGTAATCTTTGCCTTTCAATTCATCCTTTGGATTATGTAACAATGAGCGATAATAATTCTGATTGGAGTTCTTGTATGTCCTGGATGGATAATGGATGTTACAGACAGGGAACTGTTGAGATGATGAACTCTCCGATGGTTATTGTTGCATATCTTACAGCTTCTGAGCCGATGGATGTTTGCGGGCTGGAGTGGAACAATAAGAAGTGGAGAGAGCTGATGATTGTTAATAAAGACCTTATTACAAACATAAAGTCTTATCCTTACTTTAACTCTAATCTGACTAAAGCAGCTTTAAGCCTGTTAAGAGAGCTTGCCGCAAAGAATCTGCCTGAGTGGAACTTCGATGAAACATTAAGAAAGTATGAGCCGAATGAATATGTCTATGTAGATGATTATAAACTGATAATTTATCCATCATCTAATGCAATGTATAATGATTTTTTAAATGATCCTTACATGAACGCAGCATATTTCAATAAAGATTTATACTGTTGTGCAAATACAGACGATGATGGCTATATAAGAATTTATTTTAATTATTCTGGTAAATCTGAATGTATGGGATGCGGACGGGAAGCTGTCTTCTATGATAATGAAGGACATCTGATGGGCGAATGCTGTGATACAGTGGTATTCTGCTCTATATGTGGAGAATCTTACAGAGATGAAGATGAGCTGACTTATGTAGATGGAAGACTTCTTTGTCCAGACTGTTTTGATGATAATGTAGCTCAGGATGCAATTACCGGTGAAAATCATCTTACCCGCAACTTAACTCCTATCAGACTTCTCTCTGATAAGGATGAAACTAAAATTGTAGAGACTATCTTTGTTTACGATTTAGAAGAAAGCTGTACCGCAAAACACTTTAAGATTATTCGTAAAAGAGAAGCCTTAAATAGATTTTATGCAGACCCATATTACTATGTATATCCAGCAGATTGTACTGATGAAGGTCTTGCTCTCTTTGGTCTTAAAAGAGACAGTGAAGATTTTGAAGATACAACTTGGATGCAGGATGTCAAAGAAGAGTACCAAAATGTTGATGATGAAGTAGTCATTGATACTCCTCATGATTGGCATAAATTTTATAATGCCAGACATCTTCTGGATAGAGGAGATTTCCTTGCAGCATGGACTCGTATCGGAGATGTTGCAATGGCTCTTTAAAAGAGAGACTTGCTTTTAAATAAAATTTATTATATAATATATTTATCAAAGATGAAGAAAGGTTAAAAGGTATAGATTATGGAAAAAATTACAAAGAGAGAAATGTATCAGGCACTTATTCGCTTCGCAGAGACTGGTGTTATGTCTTATCCAGCAAAAGAAGAGGGCGTTGATGATCCAACAGTAACAAGTGAAGAGCTGAAAGCTTTCGCAGAGAATGAGATCGTCCTTCTGGATAAGAAGCTGAATAAAGCAAAAGAGAATGCGAAGAAAAAGAGAGCTACATCTGATAAGTTACAGGAAGCTATTCAGGCAGTTCTGACAGATGAGTTTGAGACTATCGCAGATATTGCGGCAAAGGTTGAGGATGAAGATGCTACAGTTGCTAAATGTGTTTACAGACTGAATGCCCTTGTTGAGGCTGGTATTGCTGAAAAGACAGATATAAAAGTGACTGGAGCTGAAGGTAAAAAGAGAACTGTAAAAGGATATAAGCTGGCAGGTGAGCCGGTAGACGAAGATATTGATGAGGAACCAACTGATTCAGTTGAGGAGTAATTAAACTAAGAGAGTTGCTATATAGCAACTCTCTTTTTTTTCAGCTCCATAAAGTTCGGTAAAACAAAGCCGGTCGGCGCTGGGCGCACATTTCGTAAACCTAAAACAAAAAATGGCTTTACTATTTTTTAATTGACAAGGCTATATTTTTATGATATTATATATTTATAAAGGAGGAGTGTATACTTATGAAATTTTGTTTATCCAGTAGACAACAAACTGATTATCTGCATAAGGCAGATGAAATTAAGTTTTATTATAGAGATAGAAAAGCAATTCCAGATTTTTTTGAGAAATATCCAACAGCAACAATTATATTAGTTCATTCAAATTTTGATGATGAAATTAATTGGAATGAGATAAGTAATTATAATATATTATCTCAAGAAAGATTTATTATATGCGTAGATACTATTGATGATTGTATTGCGGCAAAGGCTCAAAACATTCCATTCTATCATAATGCCGGAGTCAAAACCGCATATGAATTAAGAGCATTAAAGGACTTAGGAGTTTGTTATGCTTTAATTGATGCTCCATTATTCTTTAATATGGATTTAGTTAAATCTATTGATGTTCCTGTGCGGGCAGTGCCTAATTTGGCTTTAAAAGACGGATTACCAAGGGATAATGGTATTGTAGGTACCTGGATTCGTCCAGAGGACTTAGAGATGTATGAAGGCTATATTACCGCAGTAGAATTTGAAGACTTTACTGAAGATAGGGAAAAATATTATCAAAAAGAACGTGCGATGTTTCGTATTTATGCTGAACAAAAGCATTGGCCAGGTAATCTTAATATGCTTATTACTGGTTTAAATTTCAGTGCTTTAAATCGTGTTATTAATCCAGTATTATCAGAAAGAAGAATGACTTGCCGCCAAAGATGTGAAGAAGGTGGACATTGCCGTTTATGTTATCATGTTCTCTCTGCCGCAGACCAAGAATCTATTGAACAATATCGGGACGAACTTTCTGCTAATTGATTTTTTAATTAAAATATAATATAATATATTTATAAAAAGAAAAAGAGAGGAGATTAATGTGCAGGTATTAAGTCCTAATGATTTAAAATTATTTAAGAATTTACTTAAAGCTTCCCCAGAAAAACTGATGAGGATGTTAAATCGGATTCTCTGTGGCAGATACAGTAATCTCACTTATACAGGAGATTATTTGTATGCTATTGGAGATATTCCGATTGGGTTGGTGGCTCATGTAGATACAGTTTTTCCAGAACCGCCAGAAGATATATATTACGATAGAGAAAAAGGTGTAATGTGGAGTCCGCAAGGTCTTGGAGCAGATGATCGTGCAGGTGTATTTGCTATACTTAAAATTATTCAGTCTGGGCTTCGTCCGACAATAATTTTTACCACAAATGAAGAAGTCGGCGGTCTTGGTGCCGCACAGCTTGTAAAAGATTTTCCTGAATGTCCAATTCCAAATTTAAAATATTTAATTCAATTGGATAGACGTGGGACAAATGATTGTGTGTTTTATGATTGCTATAATGAAGATTTTATTACATATGTAGAGTCATTTGGTTTCATTGAAGCTTTTGGAACTTTTTCAGATATTGCAGAGTTATGTCCAGCATGGGATGTTGTTGGAGTTAATTTATCCATAGGTTATGAGAATGAGCATACAAGATATGAAACTTTACATTTGAAACCTTGGATGGCTACTATCGAAAAAGTAAAACGTATGCTTAAAGAGAAGGATATCCCGGATTTTGAGTATATTGAATACTCTTATTCTTACAATGGAACAAAATGGGGTTATGATGAAAAATATAAGGATTGGTATGATTATACACCTCATTATAGATGTAAAAGTTGTGGAAAGTCATTTTGTGAGTATGAAGTGATTCCAACCAGAAATAAGAATAAGAAGATTGTGTATTATTGTCCAGATTGTTGTGTTGATAATGTAACTTGGTGTTTAGATTGCGGGACAGCTTATGAGAAGAAAAAAATGTCTGCATGTCCTAAATGTGGTAGCGAGAGGTCAGAAGATTGAGCGTAAAAGAGATTGACGAGATTAAGGAACAGTTTAAAAAAGTTATTTCCTATTCACAAGGAATAGAAAATCCTGTAGTAGATGATTTATTTGAAAAGTGGTTAGAAGGAAAACGTGATTTCATAGAAGCAATGGGCGGAAAATTAATCTATGAATTTCCAAAAAAAGTATTTTTTGAATTAAATAAGCATGATAAAGAGATTAAAGTCGATGATTTTGCGAATTTAGTTGAACAAAATTATTCTAACCCTGGTTTAGCTGATTTTATTAGCTCTCAAAGAGAAGGCTTTTTTACAAATCGAGTTATCAATTCTACTGTCACAGATAATGGTGACAAAATTCCAAAAGATATGAAACTTTTAAAAGCATTTAAGTTTTTTGAAAGTAATAAAGAAACATTGGAAGCTTTGCAGGCTGCGGCGAGTATGATTATCCAAGAGGATAAAGTTGAGGGAACATTATGTCTTTCTGTGCATCCGCTTGACTTCCTTTCAGCCAGTGAAAATAACCATAATTGGCGTTCATGTCATGCATTAGATGGTGAATATCGAGCAGGAAATTTGTCATATATGACAGATAGTTGTACGATTATGTGTTATCTCAAATCTGATAAAGATGAAAAATTACCTAATTTTCCAGAAGATGTAAAGTGGAATTCTAAGAAGTGGAGAGTTTTACTTTATCTATCTGAGAATTGGGATATGATGTTTGCGGGTAGGCAGTATCCTTTCAGAACTGATGTAGGCATTAATTTTGTTAAAGATAACCTTTTACCGCAAGCAGGACTCGGAAATTGGAGTGCATGGACAGATAAAAAGATAAAATCATATGATAATGGAGTAAATGAGTTTTCTTTTCGACATGCTTATATACCATATGGTGATAATATAGCTCCAATTGATGAAATTGTAATGAATCGTAAAAATTCATTACAATTTAATGATTTATTACAATCAAGCTGTTATGAGCCGATGTATTGTTATAAGATGGTAGAATCACCTTGGGCTTCATATTTTCTTTCTTTAGGGTCAGAAGGTCAACCTCCAAAGAAAGAAAAAATAATAAAATACATTAGTAATATGCCTAAAATTAGAGTTGGAGGCGAAGTTAAATGCTTGTGTTGTGGTAATAGAAATATTGAATTAACTGAGTCCATGATGTGTAATGAATGTGAAATTGAATATGGACAAGGCGATAGCGATATATTTGGAACTTGTCCATGTTGCGGACAGAGGTTTGTATTTGATGATGGATATTATGTAGAAGAAGTTGATGAAGTAATTTGTCCATCTTGCGCAGATATGGAAACTGCTGAATGTGCAAATTGTGGTGGTTTATATTATAAGACTGATATGCAATTTGATCATACTACTGGATTATATTATTGCAAAGATTGTTATATAGATTGCAGAATAGGAGAAAGAAATAATGATAGAGACGAAGGATTTTAAAGAGGACTCTTTATACTCAAAAGTAAAAGAAATAGAGCGTAACTATGACTATTTGAGAAATGGACATCCAAATTGGGATATTAATCAGATTTTAACAATTTTAAATTTTGGCGTATCAATGTGGAACACAGAACATATGAACAGAGACCTTTCTGCATCTTTTAGTATTACAGACGCAGAAAAACAAGACTAAGGAGGGATGACTTATCGCTAAGGGTAGTACAGCAAAAATAAACGTACAGAATAAAATTGCGATGGCTTTTGGAGCCGATTATATTGGAGAACAGGATAAGAAGATTTATGTGTGGGCAGATGATGGTGGAGAACGTGTTCAAATCGCTATCGCTATGACATGTCCAAAAACACCTATTGCGGCAGAGAATGAAGCAGCTCATACTGCATGGGATTGGAGTGAAGATACTCCTACCACTCCAATTAAAGGACAGAGAACCGATGTAATAAAACCAAAAGTAGAGATTACTCAGGAAGAACAGGATAAAATCGCTGATATGATTAAGCGGTTTGGTCTGTAAGACAGAATATTATTAAATATCCTCGGGCACTCTACAAAAATTTTGCCCGAGGATTTTTTATTAAAATTACATAAATAGATACTTAATTGATTTTTTAAAAAATTTTTTATATAATATATATAGAAAGTTAAGAAAGAAGAAAAAATAAAAAAGTATCTATATATAGGTCGGTAACCTTAAACCTCATCGGATGAGGGCAAGACTCCAAATCTTGTGGCTCGGGGTCCGACTCCTCACCGGCCTGCTACTTAAAAAATCTTAATTGATTTTTTAATAAAAAAATATTATAATATATTTATAATAAATAAAAGAGAGGTGTTTTCTTAATGGATAATGTAAAAGTAGCGACTCCAGAAGCAGTTGTAGATAATTCTATTAAGATTTATATGCGTGAAATGGGACAATTTTCTATGCTGTCAGCAGATGAAGAAATTAAGCTGGCTAATAGAATCGCTGAAGGAGATCAGTCCGCAAAGAATGAATTAGTTGAAGCTAATTTACGTCTTGTTGTTTCCCTCGCCCGCCATTATCAGGGCTGTGGTTTATCTTATCAGGATCTTATCCAGGAGGGAAATATTGGTCTTATCAAAGCCGCAGAAAAGTTTGATGTATCAAAAGGTTTCCGTTTTTCAACTTATGCCTCTTGGTGGATTAAACAGGCTCTTTCAAGAGCTATTGCGGACCAGTCCAGAACTATTCGTATTCCTGTTCATATGACTGAGAATATTAATAAGTTCAAAAAGACTGAAAGAGAGCTTCTTAGCCAGTTAAATAGAGAGCCAAAAATAAAAGAAATTGCTGATGCAATGGGCATTTCTGAAAAACAGGCTAAAGAGATTCAATCTTATATTGTAGAGCCTACTAGCTTGGATATTCAGGTGGGTGACGATGATGATACTACTATTGGTTCATTTATCGAAGATACTCATTTTGTTAATCCGGAAAGCGCATATATCAAAGAATCTAATGGAGATGTAGTAAATGCGGTTCTTGATACATTAAGTGACCGTGAAGCTAATATTCTTCGTTTGAGATTTGGTATTGGCGGTAAAAAAGCTATGACTCTTGAGGAAGTTGGTAAAGAATATGGTCTTACAAGAGAGCGTATTCGTCAGATTGAAGCAAAGGCTTTAAGAAAGCTGCGTCATCCGAGTCGTGCCAATATTTTAAAGGAGTATATGGCTTGAGTTATGAAACAGTAGGCGGAATTATATTTATAATTTTAGCAACGCCAATAGCATGTTGGTTTATTGCAGCGTTGGCTTTAAGAACATTATTTTTAATGTTTGATGATAGATAAGATTTCTTGTGGTGGGGGTGGAGACGCATGAGCCCGCTCCTATCACTTGAAGATATAAAATGAGGTTTATTCTATGGATTATGAGAATGTAGCATGGTTTTTGAAGAAACATAAGAAATATCATTATGTAAAAGAGACTCCTTATTCAGTTACATTTGCGACTGAACTAGACAAAAATGGAAAGGTCGAAACTGTTGAGGTAATGGAAAGTTATTTTCTTCAGTTTAAAGATAAGTAAATTGATTTTATAAAAAAAATATTATATAATATATATATAAGATAAAGAAAGGAAATAAAAAGATTATGGGAATTACTTGTAAGCCAGTAGGAAAACTCAGAGGAACTCTTAGAAAGATTCAGAATGAGAAAGATAAAGAGCAGCAGGCTAAAAACCGCTCTAAATCGAAGGAAAACAAAGAAAATTGATTTTTAAATAAAAAAATGTTATAATATATATAAAGACAGTTAATCAGCAAATAACCTTTTTGGTTAATAGACGATAAAGAAAAAATTCTTTTGTGATTAAGAATTTTTTAGTATATGTTTAGTGGTAGCTAATTTCGTACCTAATAAAAAGTCGAAAAGGTTCCAGCTGTCTTGATTAAATTAAAGGGATTGTTACAGCGTCGAGTAAACGGTTGAGGGCGACAATCAAAGTGAAAAGGGCGGGGCGTTCACTATTAATCCCTTATAGCTCAGTTGGTAGAGCGGCTGGCTGTGCGGAAGTAGCATAAGTAATGCCGAGCATTTGAGTTCAAATCTCAACTTCTGATTAACCAGCGTGTCGCAGGTTCGAGTCCTGCTGGGGGAGCTTGGGACAATATCCCATATTACCTCTCTTTTAGGGGAGAGATGAACTCTCCCCGTTCATTTGCCCGATTGATGGAACTGGCAGACATAGCAGTCTTAGAAGCTGCGGCTTAGGCGTGAGAGTTCGAATCTCTCATTGGGCATTATCAATAAGCTGTCATACGGTTTATTGACACACTTTCTTGCACTTAGAAAGAAAATAGTGTGATTGAGATGTATGAGTATCGCATAGCGTACTGGTGTTATGCCGTTTAGGGAGAGATTGTGTAGCATGGTGAACCTCACTCCGAGTCCACGGATGGACTCATTTAAAGACTAACGTCTCGCCATGTGCTTTTTCAGAGGAGAACTGAGTTTTAGCACTAAACTCAACTCATAGCAACTTTTAATGGCTTATGTTGCTGTGGAAAGCCAATAAATATGCTCGAATGGTGGAATAGGTAGACACGGCGGTCTCAAACACTGCTCCGAAAGGGTATGGGTTCGAATCCCATTTTGAGTATTAAAGTGCTTCGCCACTTATAAAAAAGAGCGAACCTTTAATTAACTAGAGTCCAAGTTAGAGGTAAATACCTGCTTGCGTTGAGTGCTTCGGCGGCTCAATAAAAACCTCAAAAAATATGGCGTATACAGAGCTAGGCTGTATTAGAAGTCTAAAGAAAATAAAATTAACAGGGACAAATAAAATTACATGGCGTGAAAGGTAAGATTGTAGGTATAGACGAAATGGAACCAAAACTTAAAGTATAGGGTATGGACTATCCCTGTCGAGTCATGTAGCTGGGATTAGCAATCAGTGGATAAATACTAAGCTGCAACCCTGAGACTTCAAGGGGGGTGCTATACAAAAAGAATTATAACACCCCTTAATTTTTTCCTTATTGATTTTAAATAAAAATTATTATATAATATATTTATAAGATAAAGGAAAAACATTATCAGCAATTCATTTTTGATAACAAACCCGGATGTCGTGAGTTCGAGCCTCACCCTATTAGTGGAAGACTTTTAGGTAGCTCAGCTGGGAGAGCACCAGGCAACTTCAAAATATGTTTTGATTATCTTATTAAAATTAAAAAGACAAATTCTGCAAAAACTTTAAATACAATTTGACCCTTCCAAGGTTAAGACGTTGGTTCGAATCCAACCCGCCTCTATGGGGCGGTAGTTCAGTGGATAGAATATTATGTATATTTTGTCTTGAGTAAAAAATCTTAATTGATTTTTTAATAAAAATATTATATAATATTTATATAAGATAAAGAAAGGAAATGATATTTATGTTTGATGATTTTGATTTAGGTCCACAGTGTGAAGAATTTTATGATGATGCTGAATACTGGGAATTCATTATGAATGAGGGACCAGAAGAAGAGTAATAAGTTTTTCGGCTCTATAGTCAAGCGGTCTAAGACGACAGACTCTCAATCTGTAGACAGAGGTTCGATTCCTCTTAGAGTCATCTATCTGCGGTGATACTGAAAAAAGTTTTTAAGTAGGTATCATTGTAGTAGGATTAGGTTTGGGCACGTTCCTAATAAAATATGAGTGTGCAGTGTTTGGTAGTGACAGGTTATACTACAAAAAACTTAGATTGAAGAATTACAGAGTTCGATTCTCTGGCTGGCGCTGAGGATGCCGGTGATGGTCTGATTTGAAGAAATCATTTTAGCTGAATGGAGGAGCTTTGCCGAGTTTCCAATAGAATGCTAAATAAGTTTTGGAGAATCTGCGGCAACAGATTCTTTTCTATCCCATTCGCCAAGTGGAAAAGGCACGAGATTTCTAATCTCGCATTCATAGGTTCGAATCCTATATGGGATGTTTGAGATACATACAGCAATTTTTTCTTCTTATTTTTAGGGTATGGAAAAAGGTGTTGGGTTCGAATCCCACTGCGTTTTAGGGGACGTATGGTGTAACGGTAGCATTACAGAGAAGTATCTCGTAAAAATCCCTACATTATAGCGGGGTAGAGGAGAGGTTCCTTACCAGTTTCATAGGCTGGAGACGCAGGTTCGAATCCTGCCCACCGCAATTACAGTTAAGTTGAAAC
>ULXY01000695.1_pt1 | contig 21007 bp, 19 predicted proteins | sample 1961741 | NCBI WGS metagenome assembly ULXY01 (sample SAMEA4835851, study PRJEB28245) | human gut metagenome | biome: gut microbiome; material: fecal sample | place: Denmark | collected 2008
AAGAGTTTTTGCGAGATATAGCCTTTATCTGCAAACAGCTTACCATACAGACGTTTAGCCAACAGGTTGTGAACGCTCTTCTATATGCTCAATAGAAATATGTACTCTATTAAGTATATCCAATGCTACATATTTATCGAATTGCATAGATTCCATCCCGTTCAATTCTTGATTTAAAGAAAGGATTCATGTTTTTGTGAATACGCACTACATCAACTGAGCACTTGAACAAGCCCTCTAAAAACTCTTTCAAGTCGGCCAATAAAAATGGATTAGGAGTTTCTGTTTCTACACAAATATCCAAATCGCTTTGCTCTGTTTGCTCATTTCGTGATACGGAACCAAAAATGCGCAAGGTCTTGATTCCAAAATCTTTAGTAATCTTGGAACTATTTTGCCTAATTATTGCTATATAATCTTGAACTGTTCTCATAACACCTATCTTTAAACAGTGCAAATATAAGAAAATATCTGGTATCTTCCAAACTTTTTGCCATGTTTTTGCAAATCTCCCCACAAAATATCATTTTAAAACTTTGGTACTTTCAAATATTAATCGTAATTTTGCAACAAATTAGAGTATCAAAAATTAAGGAGGATTATTATATGACTAAAATAATGTCAAACTCAAAAGAACGATTAAACGATAAAGCCCAACGCTTTTTCGAGGATAGCTGTACTGTTCAAGAACCTACAGTTGCCTATCGTCACGATTATGAAACAGAGGCTCATAACGAATCCGGAGAATATCCTTTTATGGCATCATACAATAATGACGAGTTGGTGAATCATGTCTTAGCTCTTGAAGAAGAATATGCAAGAACCGGCAACGCCGTTGACTTTATAGAAATGATGGCTGATTTCAAAAACGAATTCGAATGGTAAAGATACGGGTATTACCGGCTCAGGAGGGGTTGTCTATCCACGGACAATCCCTCCTGATTCTTTATTAGCCTAACAATAAGATAGGCGTGTCCAAAATTCAGACACGCCCTATCATTGTCGTTTTTTATTGATGAATCTTTTGTTTTTTCCCGTCTTGAATCTTTATATATATACCCTTTCCTATATTCTTGGTACGTATGCCCTGAAGGTTGTAGTAGATTGGAGCAGATTTTACGTTTTCAGAGTTATTTATTATAACCCCATCTATGCCAGCTTCTATATTTCCATTTTTAACCACTGTCACTTCACAAGAAGCCTCTATAACTCCCCCAGTAACATCATACATTTTACAGTTAATAGTAGAAGATCCTTCACTAATACCAACAACCTCACCGAAGTCAGATACCGCAGCAACAAAAGGATTTGAACTACTCCATTCTATCGCCAAGTATTCTGCATTAACTGGAGATATAGACGGAACCAACACGACAGACTCTGCTGGTTTTATTTTTTGGCTTTTTAAACACAAAGATTCTGGCGACACAGGAACAGGAAAATAAGAACATAATGTCGGAGTCAAGAATTCCTTATTAAAGTCAGCTATTTCCTTACAGTTATTGCCGCCCCAACCATACAACTTGCCATCAGTTGTCAATGCTAAAACATGAAAGTCTCCAACAGAAACCTTTTTGACATCGCTAAGAATTTTTATTGGAGTTTTCTGTTTTTCTTTCGTTCCATTACCTATTTCTCCATAATAATTGCTTCCCCATAGCCATAAAGAATTATCCGTTTTTATTGCAGCACAGGTACCAGAGCATGCATCAATATCTTTCACATCAGAGAGAACCTTCCGTGGTTCCAACGAGTACTCAATATCTTCAGAAATTCCTAACTGACCAAATTCGTTACTTCCAAATGTCCACAAAGTACCATCATTTTTTAGTACTAGCGAAGCATTACTAAAAGCTGCAACCTTCTTTACATTATCCATTACTTTTTGAGGCGTTGAATAATAATTGGTTATATACCCATTTCCTAATTGCCCTTTATGACCAGCTCCGCAGGTATACAATTCATTGTCATTTGTAACAATAAGTGTCAAATAGTCATAAGCAGCTATATCTTTCACATTTTTCATCACATACTGAAACGTCCATTTGTTTTGATTCTTTTGTCCTATGCCCAGTTCTCCCCACCAGTTCATACCACAAGAATATAAATACCCCATATCTGTAAGTGCTAAAGTATGAAAACCAGACGTAACAACTTTCTCTGCTCCACTCCATAAATAAATTGGTTTATTTGAATCTTTGACAGACCCATTACCTAATTGTCCATAGCTGTTAGATCCCCACATATAAAGCTCCCCACTTCCTGTGATAGCTGCAGAAGTTGAACCACCTGCTTCAGTATATACAACGTTCTCTAAAACCTTTACTGGAGAATTCACATTAAAATTGCTTCCATTACCAATTGCTCCAACATCATTTCTTCCCCAAGCCCAAAGAGTACCATCTTCTTTCAAGACTTGTGAAAATTGCATTCCTGCACAAATATCGATAATACCATAGCTTTTCTCCTTTATACCAAAAGAGAAGGCATATGCGAAATTCTCTTCCTGCGAAGCTGTCATGATTACTTGTTGAGGAATTGTAAGCGTATAGCTTCCTTCTTTCAAATCCATATCTGGCACAAAACTCAGAGAATTACCAAAAGCCACCACCGTACCACTGATTTCAGAATTACCATTCTTTAATGTGATACCTTTTCCTTCATCAATCAATTGTATATTGTCTGTAAAATTCACTGTAGGAACAAGATGTGGTCTAAATACTTCCACTCCTTTTTCCGGATAGGTATCCAAAACCTGCAATGAAGTTACCTTGTATTCCCTTGACAGCACTTCACTATCAATACAATCATCCCTTACCGCAAAAGCCTTTAACACAGTATTCTCTTTGAGACAAATTGGCTCACGATATACGTTAGATTTACGGGTTGGGGTTGAGCCATCAAGCGTATAGTAAATAGTCGCACCATGCTTGCTTGCATCAAGTGCAACAGTGGTACCCTTTTCATACAGTCCACTCTTTTTATCCGCAGACAAAGTAAGTTGAGGCTTAGACACTTTCACTCGAACCTCATTTGAACTGATATATCCATTCACAACGCAATATACAGACGTAGTACCTAACGAGTTTCCCGTAATGGTGCCACTCGAATTAACAGAAGCTACAGAAGGATTCCTCGAATGCCATGAAGTAGATTCTGCCTTGGAATATTGAGGATAAGTTGTTAGGGTAAGACGGCTCGTTTCATCAATAAGCATATTCACACTTGAAGGGGATAATTCTGCCCTCTCTACCTCAACTCTTTGTACATTTATCGTAACACTTGCCTTGTCTGAACCTGCATTAGATGATGCAGAAATCACGGCCGTACCTTCCTGCTTAGCCCAAACATAACCATTTTGATTGACTTCTGCGATATTACTATTAGAGGAACTCCAAGACACTTTTGGTGAAGGACTAATGGAAGGGGATAAAGTAACAGACAAAGCTATACCCTCTCCAGAACTAAGCGTAATAGGTCCGCCTTGATTCATTCTGATACTTACTTGCTTACAAGTGACATTGTAATAGGTTGTTGCATGGTTCGTATATTGTCGAGTACCGACATACCATCGCCAATAATAATCACATTGAACCTGTGCCGTCCCAGAAAAATAAGACGTGACTTTAATTTTTGCTCCATACGTTCCATCTTTTATTACCGAAACAGACCCATGCCTTGAAGCCCAAGAAGTCTGAAAGATGGAGCCTCGTGGTGGATCAGGACACGATACAAAAGTTGATTGTCCAACATATAGTTCGTATGACTTGTTGGCATTTGCAGTAAAAGACATTGCTAAGAAAATCGCAATGACATAAAAACGTAATAAATATACTTTCATACCTTAAAAAAATAAATTTGTAAAAATGAAATACCCGGCAGGTCTTTAGTTTGCCTACCACCAAAATCTCATTCTAGCCTATATTATCTATCAAGATAACGTTGTAGCACGTTTCGCCACCCAAGACACAGACTAGAGAATTAAAATACATTTTCTTCATACGCTTAAAAAATTAAATTGTTGTTTGAATATTAATATAACCTAAATATCCATTCAGGCTTCTTAGAAAATACTATCCGCATGTAATTGATATCCACACACGACACTAAAATTAATTATTTCTATACCAGTTCCCCAAAAACGTATTTATATATCAGGGTTATGAAATAAGCGTGGGACTATTGCCTATTACCGGATAGAGGTTGTGGAAGGACCCGTCTGCAAATAATATAGCAATAGCCCACGCCAAAAGATATATCGCTATCCCTTCCTACAAAGGAAAAGGATACAATAATCCTATATGCGTGAGCTGAATTGCCAATTATCATTGCAGACCTTGAAACTTCCACATTTCTATCGCAAGATAACGTTCAATACGCTCATTCATTTGAGTCTTCATCGCAGCCGTTCTTTTCCGCCTGCTCCAACTCTGACCACAAAAGTAAGCAATATTCTTGATACAGCCAAACTTTTTGCCATTTTTTTATCGGAAGAACTCGATTTTTCTGAAAAGGATAAGAAAAAGGCATCGGATGGCGCCACTGCCGAAAAGATAGCACTTCCACATTCCTATTTCATGACGGTTCCAATGCTCATAAACCTCTAACTTACCTATCCGCCAAATATCCAAACTTAGCTTGTATGAAATACCATTCAAAATGTACCAAATGATAAAGAGGGTGTGCCATAAGTCTAAATTACAGTTGGCGCATAACAGTTGCCCTACGCATGCACATCACCTGTTGTGCAAGCGCATATCAGCTGCTATGCAAGCGCACAACAGCTGTTGTGCGACCGGAGATACTAACTAACTCAAAAACATATACTATCTTATCTAACAACTTATACTATGTTTTCAAACAACATATCAGTAACATTCCAACAAACAAAAAAGGGTGAATCATTAACTTATGACACACCCTCTTTGCTAAATCAGACACACAACTGATCTTATCTTATAATAGTATACTCAAACTCATAATCCCCATTCTTCAGCCATTCGGGAACATCTTCCCCATTTTCCATAAGGCCTTCTATATGAAACACCAGACTTTCCTTTGCCTCCTTTTGCAAAGCTTCAAAGGTTGGTGCTGTAAAAACCACCGCTCCTGGCACATTACTACCAAGAGAACCGCCATAATTTCTGTCGCACCACGCAACGTCAACAATAACCTTTTCCATCATGTACTACTTTAGATTTTCCAAATCTCCCCCACAATACATCATAGCTAGACCCGCTCCGTACCAACTCCGTACCCTCTCCGTACCAACTCCGTATGATGGCTTGGATTGAAAAACAGGTTTAAAATACTATGTCCAGAACTCTTCTTCGCCAGAAGGCAGCATCCTGCCCCCGCATTTGGGGCATGTATGCATATCCCACTTGTGAATCCTGTCAGAACCGCATCTTAGACAGAGTCTTCCCACTAGAGAATTGAAGCTAGGTGCAGCATCACCTATCACTCCACCCACCACAAGAGGTACTATGTTCCTGCAGTCTGCACAAGACATGGCTTCAATATGCTGCCCCATGAAACCACGTCCCTCATATATTACGGTCTCGTACCCACATTCCTGGCATCTGAAAATCTTCTTTTTTGACATAATCCATCTCCTTCTTTATCTATTTTTATATTTTCAGAGTGCAATATTACACAAAGGCAGTATTCGTTTGCGATAACCTATTCCACCTTCCACCCATCAATGGTTCCCGTCTTCGATGAGAAGTTGCAGCCTATCTGATAAATCTTTCTGCCATCTGCAGCATATTCCCTGGCGTAGCCCATATCCTCTATCTGCTTCAGGGCTTCCTCTGCCGAACCATCACGCTTGAATTCGAAGATGTAGATATAGTTCGACGTCTCTACCACACAATCTACCCTACCTTCGCTTTGCTGCTTTGACCAGCGTCAAGAATCCGCTTCGCACCTCATCATTCGGAAAATCCAGGAGATAGGAATCGGTATCCATATTCCAATCTTTAATGGTGAGATAACCGCTCTGATAAATCATTGGCAACGGTGCTTCCACATCTGCCTTGTAGTCGATAAAACTACTCGTAGGATAAAACCTGTTGACCATCTCATTGATGTTCTCATCAAAATGAGACAACAAGCGAACAAGATAGGTTGGCGAACCGGTGCGGAACCAATAATCTGCCAGGATCTTCTTGCTCAAAGCATTCAAGATACTGAAAGGATTATAGATATCAAGCATATTAGGACTGAAGTGATAACCATCAAACTTCCTCTTCAGTTTGTATTTCATCCCTTCCTCTGTGGTCTTATATCTCACAGCCATCGCTTTGATTTGCTCATCAAAGGTAGAATACAATTCCTCTTCCGTAATACCACAAAGAGCCTCGTAATGCTCGTCCATACTGATGTCGTTAGGCTGATTGAAACCACTGAATACGCTTACCTGCGAGAACTTGGTGACACCCGTGAGCAAGACAAACTGCAGATTAGCATCGGCAGCCTTGAAGACACTATAGAAACCTTTCAAAACCTCACGATTCCAATCTTCCAACAGCCGTTCTTCACCCTTTATTGATGTTTTGATTTGTGTATCAAGCACATCCAATATTGGCTTATCATACGCATCAATTAAAACCACGGCACGAAGTCCTGTTTTCTCATGAGCAGCTTTCAATACATATTCAAAACGACCTCCTAAGGAATCCCTGAAAGGACTTTTACCATATATCATCTCTTGCGATGCAACAAAGTTTTCTAATATGACCTCAAGTTCTCCAGGATTAGTAAAGTTATTACCATTGAAGTCGAGATGAAACACAGGATATTGCTTCCATTCCTTCTCCAATTTGTCGATGGCAAGCCCCTTGAACAACTCCTTCTTACCCTCGAAATAGCATTTCAAAGTAGATACGAGCAACGACTTTCCAAATCGTCGTGGACGACACAGAAAGTAAATTGTTCCATTATGAACCAAATCATAGACCAAGCCCGTCTTATCGAGATAAACATAGCCATCTTCTATGATTTGTTCGAAACTCTGTATGCCGATAGGATATTTCATATTGCTGCCTTTTTAATTCTTTCGGCAAAGTTACAAAAAATAATGATACGAGCAAAGGAATATCCCGAAAAAATAACGAAATGCAAATTCCGACATAATTTTTATGAGGGAGCTTATTTTTGAAAGACAAAACGTTTTTTACCCTTCACCAAAACGCCGTATACTTCTGTATAATAGCCATTTCTTCCACTGACATAAATAAATACATGACGTAGTAATAATATGTGCCTTGGGATGGCAAAAAATTGCCCCACTAAGAGTTCTCAACTTGCTGACACTGGTATCATAGTATAGCAAGTACCCGGACAAGACTGACATATTTGGCATGACAAGCCAAATCCCCTTGACGTACATCAAGGCATCAGACCATGCTGCTTGATATGCGTCAAAAAATGCCCTTCTTTCATCATTTTGTCACGACTTTGTGGCAGGAATTCAAAAAAAAGGCACTACCTTTGCACCAGCAAAAGAGAGATTGTAATAAGGATAATGTAAAAAAGGAGACCCGGAAACGAGGCTCCATTAAAGAACGAAAGGAAACAAATTATGATGACAACAGTAATGATCCTCGCAGTAGTAGCAATCATGATTGCTCAGGCTGTACATGTTAACAACAAGATTGAGAAGGGTCTTAGATAAGGCCACTTCAGGTAAAAAGAAAGATTGGCAGCAATGCCACAGTATTAATTAAAAAAAGAAAGGATAACGATTATGAAAACAATGTTTAAGAACATCAAGAAGGCCTTGAAGGCTATTCTTGCAGATTACATGAACGCTATGGAAATGTATGGCGAGGCTTTGAACAGAAGCCGTGGTTGTGCTTGCGCATAAGGGATTCAACCCCGAATGCAACAGCATTCTTAAGAGAAAGCAAACGAAGTAATTACGTTTATAATAATAAAAAAAGCGTGTGAGTAGCAATACTCACACGCTTTTTCTTTTATTATATGGTATCAATCTGATAATCGTCTGATTCTTTCCTGGATGTTTACCATTCCATAGAGAAGGTGATGCCTCTTCGCATCATATCCTTTGCCGTAGGCTTCAATCGGGTGAGGAATCCTTCCCAGGAGCGATTCTTCTGAAGACTCCATCCGGCTTCTGCCAAAGCCAATGCACGTGGATAAGCCTGATAATAGATGCGCTCAGGAGAATTGATACACTCACTCCACAAGGTTCCGGCTACACCAAAGAGGTTGTTCTTTTCAAACTCCTCTCCCATTCCCCATGCAGGATCAAGATCGTAGGCTGCCTTCAAGGAAGTAACCGGCATTCCCCAGTTTACCTCAGGCATGTCGCCCTTGGCCATCGGATAGTCGAAATAGCAATGTTCACCTGGACAAAGCAAGATGCGGGCATTGTTCTCCACCGCTGCCACCAATGCTTCCTTGGTGAGACCTGCACGCCATGCAAAGGTAACGCAACCTGGCTGAATCTTCTTGAAATCGGTCTCATACCAGAACATCGGAGTCTTATGATATTGGGTACGAAGAAGATCTATCACACGGTCGAAGAGATAGCCCTGCAGCTTCCAGTTCTCAGAACGGTCAGTAGTAGTAATACCGAGTTTCTTCTTCAATGCCTGACACTTAGGACAGTTGGTCCAGCAATCGAGGGCAGGATTACCAGCCTCGTCACCACCCAGATGAATGTATTCAGAAGGAAAGACATCGGCAAGCTCCTTGAATACATTTCCAAGAAACTCGTAAGTGAATTCATTACCGGCACAAAGCAATTCGTCTGATACCCCACAAGTAGTACGGATAGGCTTTCTTACTCCCTGGCAGGTCAATTCCGGATATACGCTGATAGCAGCCACCTCATGACCCGGCATCTCAATCTCAGGTACCACCTGGATATGATACTTGGCACAATATGCTACAAAGTCGCGCATCTGCTCCTGTGTATAATATCCCTTGATAGGCATCAGCATATCGTCCATACCCCATCGGCTGCTAGCCTCAGCGGGAAGACGAGGATATTTCTTGATTTCGATAGTCCATGCCTGATCATCCACCAAATGAAGATGAAGCATATTGAGCTTATAGCGAGCCATCTCAGGAACGAAAGCCTTCAACTCTTCGTATGGGATAAAGATACGGCAAGGGTCCACCATCAACTCTCTTACATGAGTGCGAGGCTGGTCTTTCAAAGCCAGCTGTGGGATGGCATCGCAACCCACCTTAGATGCATTGCCACGAAGCAACTGGTCGAAAGTCATCAATCCGTAGAAGACACCAGCTGCAGTCTTTCCCTTGATGACCACGCCCTTCTGCTGTACTTCCAGAGTATAAGCCTCAGCATCGGTAAGAGTAGGATCAATGGCAAGGGTCATCGTCAGCTGTGCTCCCTTCTGCTGAGCATTTCTCTCCTTGAGGATTCTGTCAGCATGTTCACGCTCATTAGCCAGACCTTCATCTGCCACAATCTTCCAGTTTCCCGTCACCTGCAACGGTGCAGCCTTTGCCTTCACCTTCAGATCCATCGGTACAGGAATCAGGCAAGCTTCAGGATTGCATACTTCCCTAGCCTGTTTCACTTCTCCGAAGAAAGCCTTCCAGCCTTGTGCCTTGCGGTAAGCCTTCTCGCTGCCTCTTGGCATGACCAGTTTCACGCCTCGCATGTTCACGCCCGAAAAAGCCGTAGCAGCAGCCTTTGGTGGAATATGGGAATTTACCCTGATGACCTGTACACCCTCAAGATTGGCAAAAGAGAACTCTCCTATCTCCGGTGTGCCTTCGATTGTGATGTTTTTCAGAGACTTGCAACCGGAAAAGGCTGCAGCCCCCACCTTCGTTACAGACTTGGGAATCACCACTTCCTGCAGGTTATCGCAGGCAAAGAAAGCCTGAGTACCTATCTCCTGCAACTGATTTGGCAAGATGATATGCTGCAGATGATGACGGGAATGGAATGCATTCTTAGGAAGAACAGGACAGGTTGCCTCGCTCAGGTCCAGATTTCTCAACTGCCAGCAGAGATTACGAAGCTGGCGGAAATCTGAATTTTTCGTAGTTGTCAAGGTTCCTGTCAACTTTAGATTAATAGCTGCAGATTTCTTCTCGGCATTCAGGTCTTTCATGTTGGCAATGGTTTGTGCCGACATGGAAGAAGCCAAGAGAGCAACAACTGCCAATGAAATAAATTTTCTCATACTCTAATGGTTTTAAAGGTTTATAATAATTTGAATATTTTTCTAGATGAAAGCTATTTTCTTGCCATTCTCCACAAAGTCCAGATTAACGACATCGATATTCTTCCACAATACCCAGTCGCTTTCCAGCTCTGCCAGTCCGGCAATATCTTCGCCATAGTTGAAGAGTCGCTCTATCATTGTTCCGTATGTTAGATGATCTATCTTCTCTATCGGATGCAGGATGACCGATTCTTCGAAACAGCCTTTCTTCTCACTCCGAATCTCTACCAGCAACTTCGCCTGCAAGAGTTCTCTTACAGCCTGATTGACTATCTGCTGCGGAATCTCCGTCAAGTCATGAATCTCCTTAGGCGTATAAGCCTGTTCACCATCATTGAAGCGCTTGCATACCAAATGCATCACCATGCCACAAACCCGGATACGCTGTGACAGCTTCAGATGGTCGTAACTGAGATCGCCATCGTAATAATGGATGTTCTGATTGGTATGACAGAGCAAAGCGCCAAAGACCACGATAGCCCAGGATATCTGAAGCCACAACAGAAAAAGCGGAATGGCTGCCAGCGAACCGTAGATGACATTATAGCTGGAAAGAAATACCTGCAGATAGATGTAGCCATACTGCAAGGCTGTCATGCAGATACCCGCCAGGAATGAAGGCACCAGAGTACTGCGGACCCGGATATAAGTATTCGGAATGACATAATAGCAGAATACGAAGAACAGGAACATCGGAACAAATGCCGCCAGATGGAGGATAAACGAAGGTATCGTATCCCCGATATCGGCTATCTTGTCGACATTATCCACCATATTCACTATCCATACGTTGATGCTCGAAGCAAAGAGAATCATCAGTCCCAGACCGAAAAGGATGGTAGGATATTCTGTAACAATCTGCTTCCACGAACGCTCGCCCGTATGCCAGATATCATCAAAGGTAAGCTCTATCTTCTGCATCAGGGAAACGATGGTATAGAGAAACATCACGATACCCGTACCGATGATATAGTTGCTCTGCGTGTTCTCAATATAATTATGTACGAAGTCAACGATAGTCTTGGCAACAACCGGTTGTGCCTCGAAGGTGGTAGACAGCCATGACTCCAGCAATGACGCATAGCCGAAGCCTCGGGCAATAACAAACATCATCGCCATAAAAGGTATCAAAGCCATGAAGGAGGCGAAAGTCAATGCAGCTACATCCCTTGCCCACATATCCTTTACATAGAAGATGCGACCGGCAAGCATACCCATCTTGATCCAAGACTTCATTCTGCCCCGGAAATCCTTGATATTAGAAGAATTAAACTCTCTAATATCTTCGTAGAATCCTAGTATTCTGTCTATTACCCCCATATTCTGAAGTTTTACTCCGTTATCAAGCAACAAATCCCTCCACAACATCATCTCATGATGCCGTGAAGGGATTTGTCTTAGTATAATTGCTTAAGCTCTATGATTAATAGAACTTGAAGTAGTTGCGAGCGTTGTTGTAAGAGATGTCCTCTACCATGCGAGAGAGGCTCTCCATGTCGTTAGGAAGCAAGCCCTTCTCTACATCATTGCCGAGGAGGTTGCAGAGCAAACGACGGAAGTACTCGTGACGTGGGTAGCTGAGGAATGAACGTGAGTCGGTCAACATACCTACGAAACGGCTCAAGAGACCCAATACTGAGAGAGCGTTCATCTGACGGGTCATACCATCGAGCTGATCGTTGAACCACCAGCCTGAACCGAACTGAATCTTGCCTGGGCAAGAACCATCCTGGAAGTTACCGAGCATAGTAGCGATAACCTCATTGGCGCATGGGTTCAAAGTATAGAGGATAGTACGTGTCAACTTGCCTTCCATGTTCAATTCATTGAGGAAGCTGCTCATAGCCTTAGCTGTAGTGAACTCACCGATAGAGTCGAAACCTGTATCAGCACCGAGCTTATTGTACATCAATGTATTGTTGTCGCGGATAGCACCATAGTGGTACTGCTGAGTCCAGTCGGCAGCGTGATCCATCTCTGCGCAAACCTTGAGGAATGCATGCTTGTACTGACGGATTTCGAGTGCAGAAAGCTGCTGGCCACGCATAGCCTTAGCAAAGATAGTCTCAATCTGAGAATCTGTGTATGGCTCATCGTAGAACTCCTCAATACCGTGGTCGCTCAACTTACAGCCGTTCTCTGTGAAGAAGTCGTGACGCTTCTGCAAAGCATCAACCATATCCTGGAATGTAGTGAGATCTACACCTGCCACCTCACCGAGCTTGTTCATATAGTCAGCGAAGTCTGGCTTCTCGATGTTCATTGCCTTGTCAGGACGCCAAGCAGGAATCATCTTGATTTCGAAACCGCTCTCACGTGTCTGCTTGTGGTAACGGAGATCATCGATTGGGTCGTCTGTAGTACAAACGCACTCTACGTTATAGTGACGCATCAAGCCGCGAGCGCTGAACTCTGGCAGCTGCAACTTCTCGTTACACTCGTCATAGATTTCACGGGCAGTCTTAGGACTCAACTGCTTGTCGATACCGAAAGCTGTCTTCAGCTCCAAGTGGGTCCAGTGATACAGAGGGTTACGGAATGTATATGGTACAGTCTCAGCCCATTTCTCGAACTTCTCCCAGTCGCTGGTATCAGTACCTGTGCAGAAACGCTCGTCTACACCATTGGTACGCATAGCACGCCACTTATAGTGGTCACCACCGAGCCAAAGCTCTGTAATGCTCTTGAACTTGTGATCATTAGCAACCATCTCAGGGATGAGGTGGCAGTGATAATCGATGATTGGCATCTTAGCCGCATGATTGTGGAAAAGGTCCTGCGCTGTCTTTGTGTCGAGCAGGAAATTTTCATCCATAAATTGCTTCATAACTGTATAGTAGTTTTTAAATGTTTATTTATTACTATTAATTATGACGCAAAGATACAATAAATATTGGAATAGCAAATCGTTTAAGCGAAATATTTTTGATTATTTCACTTAAACGATTACGTTATCTTATGAATTTGAAGTTTTTAAAGTTGAAAAATAAAATTTCAAAGTTCCATATTATACGATGATTCTTGTCTTATGATAGTTCTCACGGAACTCACTTGGCGAGCATCCCTTCTTTTTCTTGAATATCCGGTTGAAATTGCTGAGGTTATTAAACCCGCAGTCAAATCCGATTTCACTGATACTTTTAGCTGTATCCACCAGCATGCGTGCCGCATAGCCGAGACGAAGGTCGATGATATACTCAGAAATGTTCCTGCCCGTATGAAGTTTGAAGAAACGGCTGAATGCACTCGAACTCATGCCCGCCAAAGAAGCAAGCTGAGGCAGGCGGAGATCATCCATATAATTCTTAGAGATATAATTCTTCACCTTTAATATACGGCGACTGTCGTCCTCAACGGCTACCTTAGCATAACTGGAAGAAGCCAAGGTACGGGCATTCTCGCACTTAGACAATTCATAGAGGATGGTCAGGAATTGCTGGACGGCATAAAAGCCATCCTTGATGCTACTCAATGTATCTAACAGACCATACACTTTCATGATTGCCTTTATCGGAAAACAAAGGCCTTTCTTAGCCTCCTGCATCATACGGGTAATGCTGGCATAAGGATTTCTTCCGAAAAGGGTTTCATCTGCCATACTGAAGTCAAACTGAATGGTAATCTCACGAATGTCCTCACTTCGGCATTCGTTCTGCTCCCATACATGCTCCAGGTCAGGAGAGGTGATAAGACAGAGATCATAATCGCCTATAACCTCCTGTGAATCACCCACAATACGTTTCACACCGGCCGCATTCTCTACAAAATTAAGTTCGAATACCGAATGGTTGTGTATCGGATAGGTAAACTCTTTCTTGTGACGGTCAGCAATATATAGTACGTCCTTACCCATCAAAGGGGTAATTTCATGTATGATTCTTCTGTCTTCTGCCATAATGTTATAGTGATTAATGAGTAGTGAGTAGTGATTGAAGAGTAATGAATAATGATTAGTGATCATCATGCGCATACAATAATCACTAATCAATATTCACTAATCACTAATCGTTATATTAAATATTCAATGTTCTAAGGATTTCGCTCATCTTCTGCTTGGTTGCGATACGTGTAGGTACCAGAGGCAGACGGAGTTCGTTCTCAATGAAGCCCATATCATTCAGCAGAGCCTTAACACCTGCAGGGTTACCATCCACAAAGAGCAGACTGTACAACTCTGTGAAAGAGTGATGAATCTTGCGTGCAGGCTCGTATTCACCGCGGAATTCCAGACGAATCATACGGCTGAATGCCTTTGGCAGTGCATTACCGATTACAGAGATAACACCAGCAGCACCACTTGCTATCATAGAGAAGGTAAGCGCATCATCACCACTGATAACTTCAAAGTTATCCGGCTTGTTCTTGATAATCTCATCTACCTGCTCCAGGCTGCCACTAGCTTCCTTCACTGCTACTACATTAGGGAAATCGCGCGCAATGCGACAAGTGGTCTCAGGCTTCATGTTAATACCTGTACGACCAGGAACATTATAGAGTACGATAGGCAGTGGACTAACCTGAGCTATTGCCTTGAAATGCTGATACAAGCCTTCCTGAGATGGCTTGTTGTAATAAGGACAAATACTGAGGATGCCATCAATGCCACTCCAGTCTGTGTTCTTGATTTCATCCACGACAGCAGCAGTATTGTTGCCGCCACAATATTTCAAAATCTTGACGCGCCCCTTGTTCACGTCTTTCACCAATTCAGTAATCTTGTCTTTCTCTTCCTGGGTCAGGCATGGAGCCTCACCAGTAGTGGCAAGGATGCAAAGAAAGTCTGCACCATTGTCAATTTGGAACTCTACCAATCTCTTGAGAGACTGATAATCAACCGATCCGTCGGCCTTAAATGGAGTAATGAGGGCAATACCTAAGCCCTTAAAAATATTCTGTGCCATAATCTATTAAACAAAATCGTTGGCAAAAGTACACAATTATTGTCAAAATGCAAAATAAAATCGGAATTTTCTTTCAAGATTGTATCATTTTTGAAAATATTCTGTATTATTATACCATATTTCACGTTTTTTTAGTAACTTTGCACCCGAATTAAGCGAAAAACGAAGGGCAAACCAAGCTCTATGTTCGAAGCTCAAAGTAAAACAGTTCAAAGTTAATAATGAGATATTTTATATTCTTTGGTTACGACGGAACCAACTATCACGGCTGGCAGATTCAGCCTAATGCCAATTCGGTACAGCAGGAGTTGCAGCGTGCACTCTCCATACTTCTGAGAAAAGAGATAGAAGTAGTGGGAGCCGGAAGAACCGACACAGGAGTACATGCCCGCAACATGGCGGCTCACTTCGAAGCTGAGATTACGATGGAACTCGACCAACTGGTATATCGTCTGAACCGAATTCTGCCACGTGACATCGCAGTATACGAAGTACAGGAGGTTAATCCTGAGATGCACGCCCGCTTCTCTGCCACCTCGCGTACCTATCATTATTATATCCACACAAAAAAGGACCCATTCGAGCGTCACTATTCCCTGCAGATGAACTATCCTCTCGACTTCAAGAAGATGAACGAGGCTGCACAGCATTTTCTGCAACACGAAGACTATGCTGCTTTCTGCAAGGCGGGCGGTGACAACAAGACCACCATCTGTCATGTAACGACAGCCCGCTGGGTTCAGACCTCTCCCACTACCTGGTATTTCGAAATCACCGCCAACCGTTTCCTGAGAAACATGGTGAGAGCCGTGGTGGGTACCCTCATCGATGTGGGCAGGGGAAAGATTACGATGGAGCAGTTCCTCGACATCCTGCACAATGGCAGCCGCAGCGATGCGGGCGAAAGCATGCCAGGCAATGCCCTGTTCCTGGAAGACGTGGGGTACATGGAACTTTGAGATTTGAGATTTGAACTTTGAACTTTATGATTAGCATGACAGGCTATAATCCTATAAGTTGCAAGACAAGCCATATCATAAAGTTCAAAGTAAAAGAAATCATAAAGTTCAATGATCAAAGTTCAAAGTAATAAATGGTCAAAGTTCAAAGTTCAAAATAATATGTGGTTAGTATTAGCATTTCTCTCAGCAGCGCTGCTGGGATTCTATGATGCCTTCAAGAAGAAGGCACTTTCAGGTAACGCAGTAATTCCCGTGCTCTTCTTGAACACGCTTTTCTCATCACTCATCTTCCTGCCGTTCATCATCTTGAGCTATACAGGAAATTCGCTGGATGGAACCATGTTCCATGTAGCCGAAGGCGGATGGGAAGTTCACAAGTATATCGTGCTCAAGAGTTTCATCGTATTGAGCAGTTGGATCTTCGGTTATTTCGGCATGAAGCATCTGCCACTCACCATCGTGGGGCCTATCAATGCCACCCGTCCGGTAATGACACTCGTGGGTGCCCTGCTGGTTTACGGCGAGGTACTCAACCTCTACCAGTGGATTGGTGTCATTCTTGCCATCATCTCCTTTGCCATGCTTTCGCGCAGCGGAAAGAAGGAGGGCATCGACTTCAAGCACAACAAGTGGATTTACTTCATCGTTCTGGCTGCCGTACTCGGTGCGGTGAGTGGTCTATACGATAAGTATCTGATGGCTCCACCCGAGAATGGTGGTGTAGGATTGGATAGAATGATCGTGCAGAGCTGGTACAACATCTACCAGTGCTTCCTCATGGGAGCCATGCTCCTGATGATATGGTGGCCTACCAAGAAGAACTCCACCCCATTCCATTGGCATTGGAGCATCATCTTCATCAGCATCTTCCTTTCGGCTGCCGATTTCGTATATTTCTACGCATTGAGCTTGCCGGGAGCCATGATCAGTATCGTCAGCATGATCCGCCGCGGTTCGGTCATCGTCAGCTTCCTCTTCGGTGCAGCCATCTTCCACGAGAAGAACCTCAAGGCTAAGTTTGTTGACCTTCTTCTCGTTCTGCTCGGAATGCTGTTCCTCTATTTCGGAACAAAGTAATCTGCATAGCATACGAAACTTTCTGCAAAGAAAGCAACAAGCATAAAAAAAGTCTTGCAAGCCAATGTGCCTGCAAGACTTTTTTATGTTTTTACCAGATATGTGCACGCTTGTTCTTTGGAACAAAGAGCTTGTCGCCCTTCTTGATGTTGAATGCCTTGTACCATGCATCCACCATTGGGAGGGCACCGTTCACACGAGCCTCGTTTGGAGAGTGAACATCCACGGTCATCAGATACTGCAGGTACTCAGGACGGGCATTGCCTGCCCATACACGTGCCCATGCCAGGAAGAAGCGCTGTTCTGGAGTAAATCCATCCTTCACACCCAACTTCTCTGTCTTCATCACATTCTGAAGAGCACGGAAAGCGATGTTCAAACCACCATTGTCACCGATGTTCTCACCCAGGGTCATCTGGCCGTTTACCTTCTTGCCAGCCAACTCAATCTTGTTGAAATGGTCAACCAGAATCTTGGTGCGAGCCTCAAAGTTCTTCTTATCTGCAGCGGTCCACCAGTTGTGCTGGTTACCAGTCTTATCAAACTGACTACCCTGGTCGTCAAAACCGTGGCTCATCTCATGACCGATTACACCACCGATACCGCCATAATTCATCGCATCATCAGCTGTTGGATCGAAGAAAGGAGGCTGCAGGATAGCTGCAGGGAAGCAGATCTCGTTGGTAGTTGGGTTGTAATAAGCATTGATAGTCTGAGGAGTCATTCCCCACTCTGTCTTATCTACCGGCTTGTTCACCTTACGGGCAATGGCATCCTTGGTAAAGAACTCAGAGATGTTTGCCATATTCTCGTAGAGAGAGAGGCTGTCATCTACCTGCAAACCGCTATAATCCTTCCACTTGTCAGGATAACCGATCTTGATGATGAAGTTCTCCAACTTATCCTTAGCCTGTGCCTTGGTAGCAGCACTCATCCATGTAGCCTCATCGATGCGCTGAGAAAGCGCAGTCTGGAGATTGTGAACGAGGTCGAGCATACGCTTCTTGCTACTTTCAGGGAAGTACTTCTCTACGTAGATCTTTCCGATAGCCTCGCCCAAAACGCCGCTCACGGTACTTACAGCACGCTTCCAGCGAGGACGGTCCTGCTGAACACCGCTCATTACCTTGCTCAACTCGAAGGATACGGCACGGAAATCATCGCTCAACACACTGGTAGCACCAGAAATCACCTTAATCTCTGCGTATGTCTTCAAATCATCCAGAGAGGTCTCTGCGAGAATCTTCTCAACCTCGTGGATTGGCTCAGGCTGACCTACACAAACTTCCTTGAAAGCAGGGAAACCGGATGCCAGGAACACGTTGCCCCAGTCGATGCCAGGATAATCGAGCACGAGCTGGTTGTAGGTCATCTTGTGATAGTTCTTGTCGATGTCGCGGAGCTGTACCTGGCTATAGCTTGCCTTAGCGATGCGGGTCTCGATGGCCATCACAGCCTCCATCTTCTTCTGGGCTGTAGCCTCGTCGTTGCCTACCATCTGGAAGAGCTTCTTCATATAAGCCTTGTATGCATCACGGATCTTCTTGGTCTGCTCGTCATCGTTTACATAGTAATCACGTACACCAAGACCAATACCGCCCTGTCCTACCTCAACGAGGTTGTTGGCGGCATCACGAAGATCGGCACCAACACCGATACCATACATCATGGTACCCTCGCCACGGAAATCGAGCTGAGCTGTTACCAACTGATACTCTCTGCGGTCCTTGATGGCAGCGATACGGTCGAGAGTTGGCTTGATAGGTGCCCATCCCTCCTTGTTCAGGCGAACGCTGTCCATACGGAGGTTGTAGAGCGAACCGATCTTCTGTCCGAGCGAACCCTTCTGCTGTGGCTTGGAAGCATATTCAAGGATGATGTCCTGAATGCGCTTCTGATTCTGCTCAAAGAGGTCTGTAAAAGCACCATTATCAGTATGCTCAGCATCAAGCGGATTGTTCTTCATCCAGTTGCCTGCGGCATAACGATAGAAATCATTTCCTGGCTTGATGCTCAAGTCCATATTGGCCTTGTCAATACCAGAGCCCAACTTATCCTGCTGGGCAAAAGCTGTTGTTGCACTGAGCAACAATGCAGCGAATAACACTTTTGTTTTCATTGTTTATAATGTTTATAGTTTATGTTTCATATTGAATTGGCTTGCACTACTCAAAGCTAGACCGGCGAAGGTCAAGCCACCGTTCAGCATCAAGAGTTCGTAACCAAACTTATAACCTGTAAGCTGTGATGTCATGTTATCGATGACGAAACAGATAAGCGGACTGGCTATGCAAATCCATGGTGACCACCGATCGTTCACCTGTCGCCTGGTAAGCAAACTGAAGGCAAACAATCCCAACAATGGTCCATAGGTATACGAGCAGAGAATGTAGATGGCATCAATAACGCTGGTAGAGTTGATGGCCTTGAAGGCGATGATGAACAGCATGAACACCACCGCAACCAACAAGTGCATACACTTGCGGAGCTTCACATCATCCTTCCTGCCCAGGATATCTACACAAAGACTCGTGGTTATAGCAGTCAGTGCAGAGTCGGCACTGGAGAAACTGGCAGCAACAATACCAATGGTAAAGAGCACAACCACCAAGGTTCCCATCGCTCCTGATGCCGCAAAGATCGGCAACAGATCATCAGGAGCAGATGGCAAAGCCACTCCCTGTTTCTGAGCCAGCATCATCAGCAGTACACCCAGACTCAAGAAAAGCAGATTGGCTGGCACAAAGGCAAAGCCGTAGGTACAAACATCTTTCTGTGCCTCTCGAAGCGACTTGCAGGTAAGATTCTTCTGCATCATGTCCTGATCTAATCCTGTCATCACAATCACCACAAACACACCACTGAGAAATTGTTTCCAGAAGTTCTGCTTCGATACCCAATCATCAAAGACAAAGATGCGGGAATGACTATCTTGAACAATTGCCGAAACAGCCTCAGAAGGCGTCATGCCTAAGGCTGCCATCACCTGATAGATAATCAGGATGAGCGCCGCAAACATACAGGTGGTCTGGAAGGAATCCGTCCACACCAGAGTCTTGATGCCACCCTTTCGGGTATAGAGCCAGATGAGCATCACCATCACAGGCACCGTTATCCAGAACGGAACACCCACCCCATCGAGCACAAACCGCTGCAACAAGATACAGACCACAAAGAAGCGAACTGCGGCTCCAGTCATCTTAGACAAGAGGAAGAATGAAGCTCCCGTCTTATATGAGCGCTCACCCAACCGCTGCTGCAAGTAGCTATAAATGGTAGTGAGATTATACCGATAATAGATAGGCAGCAAAAGGAAACCTACGGCAAAATAACCCACGATAAATCCAAGACACATCTGAAGATAGGTCATATCGGTCTTCATCACCATGCCCGGCACACTGACAAAGGTAATACCCGAGATGGAAGCACCCACCATACCGAAGGCTACCATATACCAAGGCGAACGTCGGTTAGCTCTATAAAACGTTTCATTACTGCTGGCACGTCTTGCCGTGATGTGACTGAAAAGCAACAACACGCAGAAATATGCCAAAATTGTGATGATAATAATCATTTCTTTCTCTCTTTTTATATCTATTATTCCTTAACAGAGAATTTTAAACATTCCCTTTATGGATGCAAAGATACAGATAATTAAGGAAATATCAAAATTATTTCTAAACCTTAACAAAGAAATAACATACAGAAAGAAAGTGAAGAGTGAAGAATGGAGAATGGAGAGAATCAGGGGGTATAAAAACAAAAAACCTCCGAGAATCACTTCTCGAAGGTTTCTGCGGTGCGTACGAGACTCGAACTCGTGACCTCCTGC
>ULXY01018102.1_pt1 | contig 20621 bp, 13 predicted proteins | sample 1961741 | NCBI WGS metagenome assembly ULXY01 (sample SAMEA4835851, study PRJEB28245) | human gut metagenome | biome: gut microbiome; material: fecal sample | place: Denmark | collected 2008
GCACTTTACAGACAACCAAACACGGTACACTCTGCCGCTTTTATTACGGCTTGTTCACACACAACGAAAATGCAAAAAACAGGACATAGCTTTTGCTATATCCTGCTTTTTTGGCGGAGAGTGAGGGACTCGGCTCACTTCGTTCGCCCTCGAGTTTGCTCCGCAAACTATCCTATTATAGACTTCTTTTGACAGGACTTCGTCTTGCAAAAGATTGTAAGGGTTCTCTTCACTTTTGTATCAAAAGAACTAGTGAAAAACAGGGGCTGAAAGTCTTCTGCGATTTTGCGGAGTTCTAACGGATTTTCGAGAAAGTCTATTAGAATTTTTTATAGAACTACGCCTATTTTTACTCCAAAATCACCCCTTTGGCAGTGCGTGAAATGTCCCGATTATGCCGGACAACACCCAAAATCGTGTAGGTTAATTCGTTTCAAAAAGTGAATTTTCACAGAGTTTTCACTTTTTCGCTCTTGAAAGTGAAAATTCATTTTAAACACTGATAACACATATCCTCGACTAAAATAGAAGATTTATTCATTTTAGCTGGGGGTTCCATCTCTTTACTTTGAAATGTCATAAAAATTATCGCAAGTTTATATTGAAATGTCATTGTTATTGTGCTATAATACATTTGAAAAGTTTTGACGGAGGAATTTTTATGCTATACCGTAAGATAGAATCTCTCATTGAAGAGCATTTAAAATCTGATTCTAAAAAGATTCTTTTAATCGACGGCGCACGTCAGATTGGCAAAACCTACATCATTAATCATGTAGGCAAAAAACTTTTTGAAAACTATATAGAAATCAATATGATTGCTGATTCTTTGGGCGACCGCCTTTTTGAAAATACTAAAACCGTTGAAGATTTTTATCTGCAAGTCAGTATGCTTGCAGGAAATAAAATGAAGAATAAAGAAAATACACTGATTTTTATTGATGAAATTCAGGCTTATCCTCATTTACTCACTCTGCTCAAATTTTTGTCGCAGGATAATAAGTTCACTTATATTGCAAGCGGATCGCTTTTAGGTGTTACGCTGTCGCAAACCACCTCGATTCCGATGGGGAGCATACGAAAGGTCAGAATGTTTCCGCTGGATTTTGAGGAATTTCTTTATGCTAACGGAATGAACGAACTTGCAATTTCCTCAATGCGCAAAAAGTTTGAGCGGTTTGAAGCATTAGATGAGTCCATGCACAATAAGATGATGGATTTATTCCGCAAATTCTTGCTTGTAGGTGGTTTACCCGATGCGGTCAATACCTATCTTGAAACAAAAAACATTCAGGCAGTCCGAGATATACAAAATGAAATTCATGATTACTATGCAGCAGATGCTTCCAAATACGATGATGAAATGAAGTTGAAAATTCGCAGAATTTATGACCTTATTCCCTCTAATATGGAGAATAAGAAAAAAAGAATTGTTGTACAAAGCATTGAGAACAAGAGGGGTAAGACGTTCAATAATTATGCAGAAGAATTCGATTATCTTATAAGCGCAGGTATCGCACTGAATGTTCAGGCGATTTCTAATCCGACATTCCCCCTGATCGAATCTACCGGAAAGAATCTGCTTAAACTTTATCTGAATGATGTCGGTATTCTTACGGGTATTCTTTACGGAAATAACATCCGAGCTGTGCTGAATGATGAGAGAAGTATCAATCTGGGCTCTGTTTATGAAACAGTTGTTGCCAGCGAATTAATCGCTCACGGTCATAAACTCTTTTATTATGACAATCGAAGCAAAGGTGAGGTTGATTATCTTATTGATGATTATGATAGCCTTTCTGCCGTGCCAATTGAAGTTAAGTCCGGTAAGGACTATACCGTGCATAGCGCATTGAACACATTTGTTCAAAACGAAGATTATCATATCAAAAAAGCATTCGTTGTATCTAACGAAAGAAATGTCACACAAAACGGCAAAATAACTTATATACCAATCTACTATATTATGTTTTTTAACGCTGATTGGGGCAATAAAAATTTGCAGTTCTAAAATGAAAGTGTTATCGGTAAATCGCCCTTGGTGCTCGGCACATCCGCTGTCTCTGTATGAGCGACCGCCTCTCTGCCTTTGACAGAGATAACCTCATCGTCCCGATTAGGGTGATATGATAATTCAACAATTAGTTAAAAAATAAACTTTTGAAATGTGTTAGAAAGAGGAATCCCCAATGGCTAAGAAAAAAGCAGAAGAAAAGATAAATATAGATTCGATACTTTTCAAGTGTCGCGATATATTGCGCGCAGCAAGAAATTCAGGATCGTTCTTTGAAAAGCGCGATATGATGTTGACTCTCGTATTTTTACGCTTTATCGGAGAAAAATTTGAAGACGGCGTAGCAAAGCTGCGCGAGGATTTAATTGCGCAGGGGCTTGATCCCGACGACGAAGAGATTTTTGCGGCATTCTTTGACGATGCTACATTTACGGACGGTACATACAATCTGCCGATTGAAGCACGCTGGTCAACCATTATAAACACACCGGCGCCGCAGTTGAATGTTGCTCTTGATACAGCGCTGCACAGCATTGCCACAAGCAGCAATCAGCTTCGCGGCTGCTTTGTTGAGGGTACATTTACCACCCGTAATTTGGCGGCGAATGATATAAAAAAGATTGTCGATGAAGTAAATAAAATCAGTCATAAAGCGTTTGGCGAAGAAAAAGACCTTATCGGCCATGTTTATGAATACTTCCTTAAAGAATTCGCGGTTAACGCTACCAAAGAAGAAGGCGAATTTTATACACCTCATGACATAGTTCAGCTTATCGCAACCATGATTGAACCGTTTGACGGAACATTGTATGACCCTTGCTGCGGTTCGGGCGGTATGTTTATTCAGAGTGCTGACCTTGTAAAAGCAAAACTCGGCGATATCAGCCGAATCAATGTTTACGGTCAGGAAAAAGAGCCTGCAACCTATCGTCTTGCAAAAATGAATCTTGCTTTGCGCGGAATCAGCCATCACCTCGGCGGTGAGGCGGACTCTACATTCACGCACGATTTACATAAAGGTATCTACTTCAATTACATTATGGCAAATCCGCCATTCAACCTTAAAGGTTGGTATGACGAGAATTTGAAAAATGATTCTCGCTGGGCAGATTATGTAACTCCCCCGGAAAGCAATGCCAACTATGCTTGGATTTTGCACATACTTTCTCACATGAAAGCTGCGGACGGAGTTGCCGGATTTCTGCTCGCAAACGGCGCTTTGGGCGACAGCGATACTCTTGAAATCCGCAAAAGGCTGATCCAAAATGATAAAGTAGAGGCAATTGTTATTCTTCCGCGTGAGCTTTTTATCACAACCGATATAAGCGTAACTCTCTGGATTTTGAATCAAAACAAAAAAGGCGGAAGCTATCACGGCAGAAATCTGCGTAACCGTGAGCATGAAATACTGTTTATGGATTTGCGCACATGGACAGAAAATCCCGTAAAGGGCGAAAACAAAAAGAAAGTTCTGCTTGACAGCAAGCAGATTCAAAGAGCCGCCGATATTTATCACACATGGCAAAACGAGGGCACAAACGGCACAGATTATGCCGTGCCGGAACTTTATCGCAGTGTCGGTATAGACGAAATCGAAAAGAACGGATGGAGTCTTGTACCCAGCAAATATATTGAATTTATTGATCATGATCTGGATATTGATTACAATGCCGAAATGAGCCGTATTCAAAATGAAATGCATGAAATATTAGAACAGGAAAAGCAATCTCAAAAGATGCTTGAAGACGCCTTCAGGGGGATTGGATATGGCATTGACTAAATACAAGCTCAGTGAGTTGATTCAACTTGAAGATGAACGCAACAATGACGAGAAATACACATTAAATGATGTAAAGGGTATTTCAATACAAAAAATATTTATCGAAACTAAAGCGAATATGCAGGATGTTTCGTTATTACCGTATATCCTCGTAAAACCTGATTTTTTTGCCTATGTAACTGTTACATCTCGTAATGGAGAGAAGATTACTCTTGCTCACAATGACACTAAAGATACATATATAGTATCTTCGTCCTATGTTGTTTTCAGCATTAAAAGAACAGATTTACTGAACTCTGACTATTTGTTTATGTACTTTAACCGTCCGGAATTTGACCGCTACGCAAGATTCAATTCTTGGGGTTCGGCAAGAGAAACTTTTGATTGGGATACTCTTTGTGATATTGATATTGAGCTTCCCGACTTGCCGACACAACAGAAATATGTTGATATCTATAACGCTATGGTCGCCAATCAGCAAGCTTACGAGCGCGGCTTGGATGATTTGAAACTCACTTGCGACGCATACATAGAATATTTACGGAGAAGAATGCCGTGTGAAAAAATTGGTAAGTATCTAATTGAATGCAATGAGCGAAACGATATCGGACTAACAGTTGATAATGTTCGTGGAATTGCAACGAGCAAAGAGTTTATCGATACTAAAGCAAATATGAACGGTGTTACTTTGAGTAACTATAAGGTGGTTCGCCCGAATGAAATTGCTTATATTTCCGATACTTCTCGTAGAGGAGATAAAATTTCTCTTGCAATGAATTCTTCGGATGAAATGTATTTAGTATCGTCTATTTCAACCGTATTTCGTACAAACAAGAAGTATCTTCTGCCTGAATATCTGTTTTTGTTTTACTCAAGAACTGAGTTTGACAGATATGCACGCTTTAATTCGTGGGGTTCTGCAAGAGAGACATTTAATTGGGATGATATGTGTGATGTCAAAATCCCCATTCCAGATATAACAATCCAAAAGTCAATCGCAGAGATGTACACGGTATATAACAAACGCAAAGAAATCAACGAACAGTTAAAAGCTCAAATAAAAAATATTTGCCCTATTTTGATTAAAGGGTCATTGGAGGAAAACTGATTTTTTCATTTTCTTATTCATTGTAAGAAAGGATATATAAAATGGACATAAAAAGCGAAATACTTGACTACATAAATTGCAACGAAAATACCGGTGCTCTACTTTTGACAGGACCTTGGGGATGCGGAAAATCTTTCTTAGTGAAACAAATTGCCAAAGAATTAAATGACGAAAAGTCTGCGGCGGTTGCTGTTATTTCGCTATTTGGATTAGATAGTGTTTCCGCCATTAATAAGAGCGTAAAAGATGAGTATACTTCTCTAAAATTGGGAACAATCGGAAAGACTACAAGAAAAATATCAAGAAAAATAAGTACGCTGATTAAAGACGGATTGGCGGTTGCTGCAATCGCCTCGCCGGGAACAACAGGATTATCAGCGGCTTCTTATGGACTGTCGACCGCTCTTAGCTATGATGTTTTCAGCTTTATTGATATTCAAAACACAATAGGCACTGACGATAATAAAAGAAAATTTGTCATTATTTTTGATGATCTTGAGCGGTGCGGTATAAACAGCAAGAAAGATCTTTTAGGTACAATCAACAATTTCATCGAAAACAAGCAAATCAAGGTTATAATTATCGCTGATGAAGAAAAAATCAGAGAAACAGACTATGATGAATACAAAGAAAAGCTTATTTCACGTACGCTTTGTATGTCGGCTGATTATGAATCCATTATCGAAAATATAGTGCTCAACTATAAAGAGGTAATTAATGAATATCAAAGTTTCTTGGTTGAAAATATAGGTTTACTAAAAAATGTGTTTTTTGAAAGTGATACATTTAACATACGAACACTCAAATCCATACTTGCTGATTTTGAAAGAGTGTATGCGGCTTGGAAAGAATCTGGAGTTGTCACAGATTATATGGAGTGTGCGTTATATACATTTGGAGCAGAAGTATATTTATCGAAAGCCCCAAAAAAAGATGAAGAATCCTCCGAAAAGCAGAACCTTGCTTTTTTTACAAATGAGACAGATGAGCAATACCCAAACAAAGGAAAGCACAACAGTAGTTTTAACACCATTAGACATTGGATAAAATCCGGCGCTTGGGACGAAGTTCAGTTTACCAATGAACTTAAGCAAAAATATTCTGAAAAAGACGAGACACCACTTTATCGTTTTTTGACATATATGTTTTGGGATTTGCAACAGAAAGACATAGATGAAGGACTTCCGCAAGCAGTTTCCCTTGCATATAATGGAGAGCTTTCAAGGGATCAAATGGTCACTTTGATAGGAAAAATTCATGCTTTGAAAGAAAACAACATTACAATTCCTGTGACTGTCGATTATCAAAGAATGGAAAAAGGACTTGATAAAAGGTTATCAATGCTTCAAAATGGTGATCTTGAAGAACCTAAATCGCATATGTTAATTGAAGAAAACAGAGTTGATGAGGAAGCGAAAAACCTGCGAAAAGCCTTGGAAAAATTTGACAACCGAATAGTTGCTGCAAAAAACAAGGAAAAATTCAAGTTCTATATAAATGGCGACGATTCGATCCGAAGTTACTCGTTAAAACACTTATATCTTGAAGAATTTGATGATGAGTTGCTTTGTATGTTTGAAGCCAAATATAGCTCATCTGATAACACCACAAGGCGAGAAATGGCATTGGCTTTATTAGATTTGTCATTTGATTATCCTGGATATTCAAGTACAGAAAACCAAAGACATACAAAGGAAAACTTTGAAAAGCTGATAGACTATTTGAAGTCACTTGATGATACAGATTCAATTGCGAAGCTATTAAATAAAATTCTTGTTGAAAAGGTGTCAGAAAAGATTGGAACACTTGAAAACGACTGATTGGAGGACAATGATATGTCTAAATTACAAGAATACAACGGTCATTATTGCGAATCGGAATATGAATATGCCTTCATTACCCTTTTGGAAAAAGAGGGCTGGCAGTACTTACAAGGGAATAAAATCAATCGGCAGACTCGCAGTGATGTTTTGTATTCTGATGATTTAGAAAATTTTCTATCAAGAACCAATCCTGATTTGCTCCCTGATGAAATCCATCAGATTATGGATTCTGTCCGTCTTGTCGGTGCGGAAAGTGACTTCGCAACGCTGCATAAGGTCTACGGTTGGATGGTCAGCGGTATACAATTCACTCCACAGAACGGCATCCCGAGAATAATATCACTGATCGACTTTGAAACCCCGGACAATAACATTTTCCGCTGCGTGAATCAGTTTGCTGTAGAATATATCAATAACGGTCAAAAAGAAACCCGCAGACCTGATGTGCTTCTGTTTATCAACGGGTTACCGCTTTGCGTAATAGAGCTCAAGAACCCGGCTGATGCCAATGCCACAATTTATGACGCGTGGGAGCAGATCAATATTCGTTATTGGCGTGATATTCCTCATTTGCTCCACTATTGCCCTTTGGCATGTATTTCAGACGGCGTGAAAACCCGGCTCGGTACAGTTCGTACTCCCTATGAGCATTTTTATGCCTGGAGAAGAGTAAATGACGGCGACGCGGTTTCAACATTGCCTTTTGAAGAAACCGAAAATATGATAAAGGGTGTCTATGCGCCAGAACGGTTTCTTGAGATATTTCGCGACTACATCTATTTTCAGGACAGCATTTACGACAGCGACGAGCGCGAAATCGTATGCCGTTATCCTCAGTTTTTTGCCGCAAGACTTCTTAAACAGAGCATTGTAAAATCCGTTGAAGAAAAAAGCGGAAAGGGCGGTACATATTTCGGCGCAACAGGCTGCGGCAAGACTTATACCATGGCTTTCCTTGCCCGTCAGCTTTCAATGCGCTGTCCCAAGCTTGGTTCTCCGACGATCATAATGATCGTTGACCGTGATGAGCTTCAAAAGCAGGGTGCAAAACTGTTCACAAAAAGCAAAGAGTTTTTGAACCTTGGTGAAGTAAGCGTTGTCCCCAATCGCAAGGTTTTGCGGGAGGAATTAAGCTCCCGTAAAAGCGGCGGCTTCTATATTTGCACCATTCAAAAATTCTGTGATCGCGAGGACGACAAAATCGGGCTCCTCAACGAACGGGCGAATATTATTTGCTTTTCAGACGAAGCTCACAGAACACAGCTCGAACATTCTAAAAAAATTCAGTTTAGTAAAGATGCCGACGAGAATATGAAAGCCATGGTTTCAAAGCCCTATGCAAAGGTGTTGAAAGAGGCGTTCCCGAATGCAACCTTTGTCGGGTTTACAGGCACTCCCATTGCCGAAACATATCAGACATTCGGTGATGAAATCGACCGCTACACAATGGATCAGGCGGTAGCCGACGGACTGACGGTTTCTATTAAATATCATCCGAGAATTGCTAAGGTGCTTTTTGATGCCGAAAAAATCAAACAGATAGAAACATATTATAAAACATGCGCTGATGACGGTGCAACCGAGGAAGATATTGAGGCAAGCAAAAAGGCTATGAGCTCTATGGAAGTTATCCTCGGTGAGCCGTCCCGCTTGGAGCGCCTTGCTGCAGATATTCACGATCATTATGTATCCTCCTGCGCCAAAGACCCCGACAGAGTGCAGAAAGCAATGATTGTTTGCTCAAGCAGAACAATTGCTTATGAACTTCTCAAAAAATTTCAGGACAAGTATCCGGAATGGTTTGTAGAAAAGAAGGTTGCTGACGGATTTACGGCAACCGATGAGGAGTTAAAAGAATTAACGCCGATGCCTTTTATGGCTATGGTCGCCAGTGTCGGCAGTAATGACAAAGCAGATATGTACAATTACCTCGGCGGCGTGAAAAACGATAAGCGCTCCGAGGCTTTGGATGCCGCATTTAAACAGGATAAATCAAATTTCCACATTGTCATTGTAGTCGATATGTGGATAACCGGTTTTGATGTGCCGTCGCTCACATATATGTACAATGACAAACCGCTGAAAAAGCATTTGCTGATTCAGACGATAAGCCGCGTAAACAGAAAATATCCCGGAAAAGAGTACGGAATGATCGTCGATTATATCGGTATCCGCAACAACATGCGTGAGGCAATGAAGATATACGGCGGCAACACATCGGTTGCGCCTACAACAGATGATGTCGAACAGGCTACTACAGTATTTAGGGAGGAGCTATCTGTTCTTAACAATCTGTTTTCCGGATATGATTTAAAGCCGTTTTTGAATCCCGACGGTGATCCGTTTGAGCGGTACAAGCTTCTTGCGAAAGCGGCTGAATACGTCTTTGCCTCTACGCAGGAGTTGCAGAGCGAAAGCAACAGCGGAAAATCTGTCAAAACAGTATCGTTCAAAACATATTTTTTGAAGACGGTAAAAAGGATGCGGATGGCTTTTGATGTTTGCCAGCCGTCCGGAGAACTCGGAGACGAAGAATCAGCTCTCGCGCAATGTTATATGGCAATCGCCGGCTTTGTTCGCAAAATGAGCGGCACAACCGAAGTAGATACAGAAACAATGAACCGCCATGTATCCAAAATGGTCGAAGAGGCTCTTCAGTACAACAAGGTTGAAAGTGTGCTTAGCGAAGGCGAACAAGAAGATATTTTCAGCCCTGAATACTTTGAAAAACTGTCCGATGTTAAATTGCCGGCATCTAAGTTGGAATTGCTTATTAAGGTACTTAGAAAGCAAATTGCAGAATACCGCAAGACGAATCAGGTGGAAGCAAAGAAGTTTCAGGAAATGCTCGAAAAAACGATTGAGGAATATCACGAGCGCCGCAAGCATTTGACAGTAGAAGAAGCGGGCGAAACGCAGGAGCAGGCGTCCGAAGATATTATTAAATCTGCAACCGAACAGGCATTGAAGATATTGCGGGAGATGAATGAAAGCCGTGAAAGCTTCCGCAAAATCGGATTGACTTTTGAAGAAAAGGCATTTTATGATATCTTGATGTCATTAAGAAATCAGTATAACTTTGAGTACGGCGAAGATAAAACTGTCGGCGGTATTTCCGTAAATGATAAGTGCAAATCTTTGGCAAGAAAAATCAAAGAAATTATTGACACCAAATCTTCATTTGCCGATTGGCTTAATAATCAAATTGTACGCGACCAGCTGAAATTTGACATTAAGGTTTGCCTTATCAAAAATGGTTATCCGCCGCAGTATAGCCCCGAAGTGTTTCAAAAAGTTATGGAGCAGGTCGAAAATTTTGAGGAGAACAATTAAACGATAGGCGATTTGTTCTCATTGTAGAATGAAACGAAGGCATCTTGCAGATGAAATTGTAAATCTAATAATGAATATTGAAAAGAATGTCTTTGTGGATGGATATTATTGAAGATAACAGATTATCATCTATAAAACAATACAAGAATGAGGTGAGTCCATGAACGAGTTCGATCGTAATATACTTATTGTCAGCGAAAACATTTGTAAAAATATTGCCAGCATTACGGACGGTGATCGGGGCTTTAAATCGCAAAATATACTTAGCAATTTACGTCACTTGGTAGAAGCTGTTGATCAACGGATTTTTAGTGAAAAAGCAACGATCACGCTCAACAAATATGATGATATTGAACGTTCCGTTGCATATGTGGCTTCGCGCGGAGAATTGAAGTTTTTAAATCGGTTTCACTATTTTCTGCAGGCAGCCGTTTCACACTTTATTCCCGATGAAGATGGTGCAACTCGGTTGATGCTGAAATACTATGAGTGGTTGTTACGCATCCGTGAGTATGTAAAGAACACTTTTGGTTTAGATATTTTACAAAATCTTGAAGATTATCCGTTGGATCAGGATGAATCATTGAATGAGTATTATGAAAAAATAGCATACCAGTTGGAGCATATGAGGTATTCTGATCGCACACCTTCTGACCGATTTTATGTACAGAAAAGCAAACCGTTTTTCTCTGGCGGAAAGATTTATTACGAAATTACAGTTATTCCTGCAGATGACTATTCAAGTAAGTTCAACAGGTTCACAGTGTTTTCAAAAAATGAAATACCGATATATTATGCGATTAAGCTGAACTTTATAGACACGGAGATAGGAATTTTAAAACGGCATATGCCTATCAGAGTGATAGATAATTATAAAGTGGCAATCCGTCCTGTTGAATTTGATGATTTTTCACGAATTCTCAATATGCCGAAGGTGAACGCGGGCACTATTGAATATGACTCTATGATGGAGTACCTTACGGTGTCCGGAATGAGTTTAACCGAATTGGTAACTATGAGTGATGAATACTACGGTGCTGTAAAAACAAAAATTCAGAATTTGAGCAAATCAAATAATTTGTTTAACTCTTTGGATAGATGCAGACAGTTGATAAAATCGAATGCGGCGGGAAGTATTATTCTTCGGTATATATTACTAAAAATGCGTCACCGCATAATGAGGTATCAAATAGCTAATCGCCCGAACAACTGGATTTCCTATCTTAGTCTGTGGAATGAATGCATCCCCTTCGACAAAATGCCATTTGATGCATCGTTGGTATATCACAATCCATCTCTGTTTGATGTTTTCTCATGTATTAGCAGTAAAGGTAGAGAACATGAAATATTGTCCCGTAAAATCCGCATTAATACAGAGCAGAATGTTAAATTATTCACCCCCATTAAGGATGTCGAGTATATAGGAAATGTACAAGAGCTTGCCAATAAATTCAACACTTTATTGATTTCAAAACATGTTCCTGTGCGGAGCTTAGTGATAGAAAAAGACAATGTATATATTAAAGGGTATGAGGCAGATACCGTAACCATAATCAATGACCTTATTTCGCGAGTCGGCAACGGTTTGACCGGTTATCGAAATGCTATGGGAACATGGTTGCAGGAAACACCGACAGTGGACTGTGAAGAAAAGGAGTCCATTCTTCTTGATATGTTCAGTAAATACGATCTTGCCCTAATTTATGGAGCAGCTGGAACAGGCAAAACGACGCTGATAAAGCATTTGTCTTCCTATTTTGCGGATTCAAGCAAATTGTTTCTGGCAAACACCAATCCGGCAAAGGAAAATCTTAGACGCCAAATAAAAGTAAGCAACAGCGAATTCAGTACTATTGCAAGTTGCAGCCCATTAGTTAATGGAAATAACTATGATATCGTTTTTATCGATGAGTGCAGTACCGTGGATAATGCAGCAATGAAAGAGCTCCTGAAAAAGCTTAACTGCCGATTGCTTGTTTTAGTGGGAGATGTATATCAGATACGCTCTATAAAGTTTGGTAACTGGTTCAGCTTGGCGCGGTATTTTCTACCTTCGAATATAGTATATGAGCTGAATACCCCATACCGAAGCAAACACAGTAGCATGGTTGAGCTATGGAATAAAGTTCGGTCATTAGATGAGCGAACAGAAGAATATATTGCCATACAGCATTATGCTTCTGAATTAGACGACAGCATATTTGTACGCGAAGACTCTGATGAAATTATTTTGTGCTTGAATTACGATGGCCTTTATGGAATAAACAACATAAATCGTTTCCTTCAAAATGATAATCAAAGCCCCGCTGTATATTGGGATTCTTGGATATACAAAGTTGGAGATCCCGTGATTTTTAGCGAGAACAATCGGTTTTATCCAACGCTATATAATAACCTTAAAGGTTGGATTCGTCACATAAAAAAAGAGACTGCAGCTATACAGTTTGATATAGAAGTAGATATGGCACTTACAGAGTTTGCAGCAATGGCAGCAGGCTTTGATCTCTTGGAATGTGATGTTCCTGGGCACTCCTTAATTCGTTTTACTGTTGATCATTATATTGACGATGACGGCAGAGAGAAAAACAGCAGAGAGGTTGTTCCGTTCCAGGTGGCTTATGCTATATCCATACATAAGGCGCAAGGTTTGGAATACAACTCTGTTAAGGTTGTTGTTACGAATGAAATTGAAGAACAAATTACTCACAATATTTTTTATACGGCGATTACCCGTGCATGCAAAAACTTAAAGATTTATTGGACTCCTGAAACTCAGCATAAAGTTTTAACGGAAATGAAGCCGCTTTCCTGTAAAAGCGATGCATTTGTAATATCGAATAAATACAATATTCCTATTACAAATAGGAACGGCTAAAGAATAATATTAGTATGGGTACAGGTATGATATAACTAATGGTTTCAGGAATAGCAGAGAATATCAGTAGCTCGAAATTTGTCTGTATGACGGTAGAAATAATTGTAAGACATAGATACTGGTTATATACGCAACCTCTGAAAATACGGGCTTAAATAAGCATAAAGATACCCACCGAATGTGGCGATTCCATACGGAATATGACCATACTAACCGGTGGGTATTTTTTAATTTTGCCTTTTATACCGAAACTGTGAGTTCTTCTAAAGTACAAGTCCAAAGTATCAAATTGATACTTTGAAACTTCGATTGATACTTTGGAATGTGCTTTCATCCACAAAAATCAATGCGCAAATCATAAATCTTCCGTTTTGAAGGTCGTGTAACCCTCGTAATAATAGTTGTGGTCGATGCCCTTCATATAGACCTCACGGCTATCCACCTCATCGGTGAGTGCGTTTTTCAGAAGGTGTTTGATTTCAATATCTTTTATCGGGCTGCGCTCCATGGCAAGAAGGTAATCTTCTTTATAAACCCGACTCCAATCAACGACCTTGTGAAGTTCGGTTTTGAAAATGAGGTCGAGCCAAATGCGGGTGCTGCGCCCGTTTCCTTCTCGGAAGGGGTGGGCGATATTCATTTCCACATACTTCTCAACGATTTCATCAAAAGTGGACTGCGGCATTTTATCAATGTTGGCAAGTGCCGCTTCAAGGTACATCAGCGGAGCAAAACGGAAATTGCCCTTTGAAATATTCACGGTTCTGAGTTCTCCGGCAAAATCGAAGATTTCATCAAAGAGATACTTATGAATTGCTTTCAGCGCAGAGAATTTTCCTGCTTCTAATTTATCGAACACTCCGTTTTCAAAAAGCACAAGCGCTTTTTCTTGCTGATGCGTTCTTCCGCGCGGGCAAGGTCGGCAACGTTTGTCAACCCCAATTTGTTTTCAAGTGCCATATTGCACCTCCCGATTAGTTTATAAGATATTTAAGCACAAAAAACAGTCCGACAAACGCTGCAATAATCAATAACACAATCCATCCGGAGGCTTTCCGTCCTTTCTTTTTTGAGGAAACCGGCTGTACAAGATATGTATACTGTAACTGTGAAGATTGACCGTGCTGTTTTGGTTTTGCGACAGGCTGAGGTCTTGTTGCCTTTCGGTACATAGCAAGCGGGTCGCTTTGATTCATAATTCTATCGTAAAAGTCGTCAATCCACTGCGCATCGCCGTATTCGCACATATTCTCCTCTGTGCAATTTGGCTCATGGGCAATTTGATTTCAAATCCACCGATAGTGCTTTAATTGTTTCAGGTCGTCATTCCAATTAAAAACATAGAACGAGGCAGATGTCAGTCTTGCCATATCATCAATATAAGCTGAAATGCCGTGGTTGCTGTCATAAATTTCATTGCACAACTTTTCAAGTCGTTTATAAGAATTTATAAATCCCATTTTCTCACCACATTACTTATCCGCCGCAACGCCGGATTTCATCCAGGCGTCCACTTCGCTTATTTTGAATTTCCACAGCCTGCCGATTTTGGCGGCGGGCATTTCTCTGCGCTCAATCCAGTCAAGAACGGTGTCACGGCTGACGCCCAAATACTCCATAATCTCTTTCATCGAATACCAGCGCTCAAGGTTGTTGTCCATAGCGGAATCCTCCTAAGCATTATCAATCTTCAGATTGAATTTCATCATCGCAAGTTATTTGAATCTTAATGTTTTCCCGAAAGTCAGATATGGCCTTTTTGACAACTTCCGGATGTAGTTTTGCAAAATGATACATAGCTGCATTCTTTAATGCACTGTCATCTTCTAATACAAAGTCATTTTGGCTTAAATAATCTCTGAACAGTTGTATTATTACATTAGAATGATGCTCTGTCGCTTCTTGACCTTCATTATCACTCAGTAGCCAGTTAATCAGTGCTTTCTCATTATCGAGTCTCTCTTGAGAATGAGGAGTCTTTGAAAGATATTCGACCATTTTTACGAAAACAAACAACGGGAAATAGTTGCTGAAATTCAGTTTTTGCAATTCTTTTACTGCTTTGAATAAACCTATAAAGCTGTCTGTAAGTTGAATTATCACATCACACAGACCAACATTAGCTAACCCAGTAGCATTAGCTACAGAATATAAGGATTGATTGTCTGTAACAAGAATTGAATTTTCGATATTTTGTACTAATCCCAAAGCGCCACTTTCGATAAGAGTATTACTATTTGAAAACAACTCATCGAACATCACCTCATCTGACCTAAAATCATATGCAATGTCTGCTGACTTTAAATTTATAAAAGTTCTTATCTCGGTTAGATACTTATATCTGTCCCTTTTAGCCTCATCAGACAGTTGCGTCATGCAAGGAACTCCGTCTACCAAAATCAAACTACCTCTGGAACATTTAGATTCTAAATCGTTTAGAAGTTCGGTTATCTCGCTATCAATTTGGTTTTTTACTTGAACAGGACAAATGAAATTGGGTAATGCAGAAACTCTAGGAAGCATGCCAGACACTGCAAGAAGAACAATTGCATCAAAAGATAACACATATATGTTTTCTTTGTCGTTCGGAATGTGGGACATGTTATTCCATATTTTTTTAGCGTTACATAAAGCAAGAAATTCGCACGTCTCCAGACAGCTTTTTCCTATCTGATGTGAAAATGCTGACAAAGGCAAGTCGAATCCAAAATTGTTGCATTCTTTTAGTATGGTATCCAACTCTTTGTGATGATCCAACATGATGCTCTTGATTTTATCAAAAGCATCTTCCGGAGTTTCACCTTGGATTTTAATTGTTTTCTCGTCATCAATGATTTTTGAAAAAGAAAAACCAGATAAATATTTCCACAGTGCAGAAATTTCTTCTACTCTATAGCTATCGGATTCAAATTGAACCGTATCACCTGCTTTTGCATAGAGCAAAGATGAAATTGAAGGATCATTACTGCTTAAATGTATACAGTTTGCAAAGTTGTTCGGGTTAATACCTTTTAATACCTTTGGGTCGTGAATAGCAATTTTTATAGTTTTGCAATCAGAAGTTAGAGCACATACAATTCCCGTGCGAATATCTGTGGCATCCGCAAAATCTCTATCCTGGTTCAAGGAAAATAACATACCAATACACTTCGAATTTTCATCCAAAAGAAGTGTCCGTAAATAATACACATTGGCTAATTCTTTTTCCTGAAGTTGCACATATGAAGCGGCAACAAGATATTGAAATTCGGGTTTTGCTATGACCTTGGCTGCGTCCAAATAAGCATCATCTACTACACTGTTTGTGTCATAACGGAGATGCAACATATAATGCAAAGCGGTGAAATCCTTATACAAGTCGTATTCTTTTTGTAAATGCTTCTTCGCTTCTTCGAACTTTCCGAATTTGCTTATCAAAACGGCATAATTGTAATGCAAGGTTTTATAATTACAACCATTTTCAATTAAATACTCATATATTTTTCGTGCCTCAAGTATGTTGCTTATATCCAAAGTCGCTGCTAATTGATTAGCAATAAAAAGCCGAGCATCATTTGCAATTGCCTTTTTATTCACCTCTAAAAGAAGGTCATATCGAGATTCTTTTGAAAGAATCTCTAAATAATAGGGTAGTTGTTCCGCTGGTAATTTGTTTTTGTTTTCGATAATCCACATAAAGTGACATTCTTTGTCTGCGCAATCCGCATAATCATAACAAAGACAATGGTATAAGAAATCATCAGGATAATACTTCCCATATTTAAGCAAATTCTCATACGTCATATTTACATCGGGATTTTTCGTATACAACTGCATAAAGCGACTATCTTTTTTCAACAGATACTTGCGTTCCTCAACAAACTCATATCGAAACACATCGTCCATCATCGATAAATATTTTACCAAAGCGGAATAACTGCGATGTTTATTTGAAAAACTCATCAAATCATCAATATCAATCGCATCAATACGGTTTTTTATTTTGAACATCCAAATTATTTGCTCGATTTTGACCTCTTCTCTTATAAAGGCAGGAATCTCTGATACCAAATGATTGAATTCTTTGGGAGTTAAAAAGACATATTGTAATAATGCTCCCCAAATAAATGTCTGCGCATCAATGTTTAATTGCTTTATGATCTTTTTGCGCTGTGCAAGATAATTATAATCCATATCTTCAGGATTGCTTTCAAAATTCAAATCATCATAAATAGTTTTCCCTACAAGAGAAAAAGCGCTATATATCAATTGATAATAAATCTCATTAAAACGAAAAGACACTTTTTCTCCCTTTTCGTCCATTAAATTATAGATCTCTTTTTGCTTTGCAACACATAGGATGTATTTATAGAGCAACCCTTCTTTACTCTTAGGAAATTCAAAATGAAGATCATTTGCAGATGAACAAATAACTTTCTTTTCTAACTCGTTATTAATTAATAATTCAGCAAGCATTTTCAAATCATCATCAGAACAATACTCTAACAATGTTTTTATGCCATCGCTATAATTGAAAGCTATAAATAATTCTATGAGTTTATCTGCACCGCTCTTAATCGGCAAAGATTTATACTGTTCAATGTGTGAATATATCATGCCATTGGAACAAAACATATCGTAAATAATATGATATCTACAAACGATTTCATCGAACACAGGTGAGATTGCAGACGAATAACACTCTAATGTATTACGCAATAAATCAAAATTTCCGTCCGCAATCATTTGATCTAATAACGACTCAAGACCAACTGTGTCACCATTTTTTGACTCATAATATTTCTTGAAAAATTCAATATCTGCGTTTGATTCAGCTGCGGCCAGTTCGGCTTTTTGTTTCATATCTTTCAATACTGCAACTGAATATTTTACTTCATCTGTATCAATTAAATGAGCGTGTGTTTGACACATCCAAACACAGTTATCAATTGATTTTCGTTGTTTAGGAGTCATATTAGGATCGTATCTTTTACCACCGGGAGCTGCTGCACAAATATGAGCTGCCACACCTGTATTTGACACAGCCTCATTATTTTCGAACGAAGGGCCAATAGTGGGTTTACCACAAAAAGCACATCTGTAAGCAGATCTTTTTGCTGCTTTATCTTTTGTAGATGATGAAAAATCATCTCTGTTTGTCTTGACCATATTTTTTCAGCACCCCTCTACGTATTGCTATAATTCCACACGGTATATTATAACACAACACTTTGAATTTTTCAATGATTAACAGGGGTTTATTCGGGGTTTACAAGAAAAAGTCATAAATTAAACGGCAGAAAAAAACCTTCTTTCGAAAAACCGAGAGAAGGCTTTGGAACTATTTCTGTCCGTCTGTGCGTGTCCGGGTGATAGAACGGCATCCTTGGTTTTGCGGTATAGCTATTGACGCGTGGCAGGTTTTCCGGCGGAATAGCGTAGAACCGTTCCTTGATGAAATTTTCGTTCATGCTGTTGATGATTTTTGCGGCCTGTTCTGCGTAAGCGCCGGTCATATCAAATTCCGCAAGGCGGACGATCTAAAAGCGATATTTCCCAGCAGCGGTATACAGAATCTCGCCGGCTTTTCTGTCACCGTAGGGTGTATAAGCATAGGCGGCTGACTGCACGATTTTTCTACCTTTTTCCTTTATTACCGTTATATCTGTTTGCTTTAAGAAAACGCCGTCGCAAAAGCCCATGTCGCAAAGTTCCTTTGCAAATTTTTCGATTGCCGCTTTGCGTTTTTTCTCAATGCTTTTTTCACCCGACGCACCTTGTTTCAATGCAATTTCCGCATAGGTATTGGGTTTAAAAACGCCGAAACAGTCAAAACACACACCGAGAGAAAGAGATAAAATCTGCTTATCCTTCGGAGAAATTTTGTCGGCGGCATCGCGGAAATAGGTCCGGTAAATACTTCGCAGCACTTCATCAAACAGAGATACGGACGGGTCTTCGATAAGCTCGTCCGCAACGGTGCCGTCCGCCGCGCTTTCGTTTTCTTCTGCCGGGACAATGCCGACGGGATATTCGCAAGCCTTGCCGACAGCGACAAGCTCGGTAACTTTTTTCTCGGCAAAGCCCGTCTCTTTTACGGCAAGCGCAATACGCGCATCGGAGGAAAGCTCGGGAGCGCTGTTATAAATGCGCATAACTTTGCGCAGCTCGGCATACCCGTTTTGCGTCGGCACGGTGCAGGCGTTTTTCGTTGTGCGGATATAATCTAACTGCCGCATTGTTGCCGCCTTTTTCACATACTGCAAAAGCGGAATGGGGTCGGCGGCATCATAGCCGAGGAAAGCAAACCACAATGTTTCCAAAAAGATTTGCTTGATGTCCTCGGTGTCATCCGCAGACAGATTATAATGTGCAACGAACCGCTCGGCGCGGTTTTGCAGCACCGGCTCGTAGGCATTGATAAATGCATCAAAATATCCTTTATCACCGTTTTTGATTGCCTCAACAAAATATGTGTTCAAATCATCGAACCGCACGCCGCTTTTATCGCTTTCGGTAAAGGCAGATGCGCGTTCGATTTTTTCTTTGCAGAAATATTTGATACGCAGAATTTCATCGTTGATTTCCCAAAGCCGCAGTTTACCCGAACGGACAGAAGAAAGAATATCGTTCCATATCGTCGGCTCGTGCAGCCGCTTATCCGTAATGCCGCAAAGCAGTTTTTCGGCTGCCTTTTTGTATTCGGCGTCCATACGCGCACCTCCTTTCCAAAGAAAAACAGAATTATTTTTTGCCCAGCGCCGCTTTTGCCTCGTTGATCAGGTTCAGCAAAATCATATCCTGCTCATACTGATTTTGCGCATAATCAAAATTGATCTGTGCTTCTTCATAATGCCGTTTAGCAAGCTCGATAGCCTTATCGCACACATCCACATCATATTTGGCGGACGGCAGGTTTTTATTGGTTTTGTGCTTTTCGTTGCGCAGAGAATCGTATCTCTTTTTCCAAATCGCATAGCCGAAACCGTCCTTTTTCTTTTGCTTCGGCATATTCAGCTTGTTTTTTGCAACATAGGCGCAGGGAACGCCGTACTCCGGATTGACGGTGCTGCAATACAGCTGTTTATGCGCGGTTTGCATAAAGAAAAATCGGTGACAGATTCCGCATTGCCAGGAGTAATGTCCGGCGCAAGCCCCTCGAACAGATCGGTAACATAAAAATTGAGCATACGGTCGAAATGAATTCGGCGGCCGAGCATAGCAGAGCCTTTTTTGTTTTCAAGGACAACCGGTGCCATCCAAACTCCCGGTTCAAGCGTAAAATTGTGTGTGATTTCAGTAGCGTTCAGTTCATCAATCCATTCTGCCACCTCTTCTTTTCCGAAAAATTCTTTTGTAAAACTGGCAAGGAGAACTCTGTCCCGAAATCCGTTCTCGGTGAGGTTTACAAAATACATCATCGCAACCTTATAAAAATTGAAGGTGTCGGCGCAAAGATAAATGTAGGATTTTATGAATTCGGTAAGAACGATAATGTGGTCATGCATAGCCGTGCCTTCGGGAATAAAATTGATATTCGGTATCGGCATGGAAGAAAAGCTGCGCTGCCACTCTTTGATTTTATCATCGCCGAGAAGTAAATCAATATGTTCGTACTCTTCGCTGATGTTAAAATACGAAAACGGTTTTATTTTTTCGATAAGGTAGAGTATTTTTTCTACGGTCTTCCGAATGCTTGTAAACAGCTC
>ULXY01060714.1_pt1 | contig 20390 bp, 15 predicted proteins | sample 1961741 | NCBI WGS metagenome assembly ULXY01 (sample SAMEA4835851, study PRJEB28245) | human gut metagenome | biome: gut microbiome; material: fecal sample | place: Denmark | collected 2008
CCACGCCTCTTCCGTGATGCTCGTGGCTACTTCTTCGAGAGTTTCAGCGAGCGAGAGTTTGAAGAAAAGGTTGCCCCGATCCTGGGGCACAGTGTACACTTCTGCCAAGACAACGAGTCAATGAGTAGCTATGGCGTAATGCGAGGCTTGCATTTTCTGCGCACCTTACACACAAAGCAAGTTGGTACGCTGCGTAAAAGGTAGAGTGCTCGATGTAGCAGTAGATATTCGTAAAGGTTCACCAACCTATGGCAAGCATGTAGCTGTAGAACTGACAGAAGACAATCATTGCCAGTTCTTTATCCCAAAGGGCTTTGCCCATGGTTTTGCTGTGCCCAAAGAAACTGCCGTCGCTACATTTCAACGTAACATATGTAAAAAAAGTTAAATTTGAATTCAATGTCAAATCAAATATCAGATAATAATAAACGAATAGCGAAAAATACGCTTCTACTATATGGGCGTTTATTGTTAACATTAGGAGTTGGACTATATACAAGTCGAATAATATTGCAAACATTAGGAGTTCAGGACTATGGAGTATATAATGTAGTAGCAGGGTTCGTTAGTATGTTTAGTCTTCTTACAAGCTCTTTGTCTAATGCAATTAGTCGTTTTTTAACTTTTACTCTTGGTAAGAATGATTTAAAAGAACTTAAAATGGTTTTTTCTACCAGCATTATTATTCAAATGGTACTTTCAGTAGCTGTAGCTGTTATTACTGAAATTATTGGCGTCTGGTTTTTAAATTCACATTTAAATATACCTGAAGCAAGAATGGAAGCTGCTAATTGGGTTTTTCATTTTGCAGTTCTTTCATTTGTTATTACTCTCGTAGGTGTTCCTTTTAATGCCTGTATTATAGCCCATGAAAAAATGAATGTATTTGCTTATATCGGCATCTTAGATGTTATTTTAAAACTGCTAATTGTATATTTGTTAACAGCAACTCCATATGATAAATTAATTGTATATGCTATATTATTAGTCGCTGTATCTTTCATAATACAAACTGTTTGTGGATTATATTGTAAAAAACAATTCGAAGAATGCAGATTTAAAAGGGTGTTTAATAAGCTGATGCTAAAGGAAATGATGGGGTTTGCTGGTTGGAATCTATTAGGTTCTGCATCTACTGTTTTAAATAATCAAGGAGTCAATGTCATAATTAATATATTTTTTGGCGTTACTGTAAATGCTGCTCGAGGTATAACAAATCAAGTAGAAGGTATAATAAAACAGTTTGTTGCAAATTTTACTACTGCAATAAATCCTCAAATAGTAAAGTCTTATGCTGCAGGAAATTATAGTTATATGAATATCCTCGTTAGAAATGGAGGTAAATATTCTGTTTGTCTAATGTTGATTTTTACGATTCCTTTTCTCTTTGAAACAGAAAATATATTAAAGTTATGGCTAGGAAAATATCCAGATTATGCTCCCATTTTCTTACGTTTAGCTCTTATTGGGTCTATCATTGATATGTCTGGTAATTCTTTGGCAAATGCAGTATGGGCATCAGGTAGAATTAAAACTTATTATATGTATATAGGAACATTGGGATTGTTTGCAATACCTCTGACTTTTTTTCTTTTTAAAATAGGTCTGTCTCCATATTATTCGTATATACCATATATTATAGTATATGCTCTAATTCAAGTTTTGAGATTATTTATTGCAAAAAAAGAAATACCATTTGAAATTATTCCATATGTAAAGGAAGTTTTTATTCGTCCTTTAGTTGTTGCTTGTTTACCTATTTTTGCAACCTGGATACCTTATTATATATTAGAAGATTGTTTTATAAAAACTGTAATAATAACACTATTCTCTGTTATTCTCTGTTTGATTTCTATATATGTATTTGCTCTCGGTCATGATGAGAGAGAGTTTGTGATAGGTAAAGTAAAAAAAATATTATAAGTTATATATGAAAAAAGTGTTAGAAAAAAGTTCTTGTTGTGGATGTGGTTCTTGTTATACAGCCTGTACACATAATGCGATTTCTATGCATCTTGATATAGAAGGATTTGAATATCCGATTATTAATCAAAAAGCATGTGTCGATTGTGGTCTTTGCCAATCTGTTTGTCCTGTTCTGCAATATGAGAATAGAAAAGATATCCGTGAAAAAAATAATGAAGCACAGATAGGATTTGCTGCTCGAAATAAGAATTATAAGCAGCGTTTGGTAAGTTCTTCTGGTAGCATATTTCCACCAATAGCAGAATGGATTCTTGATAATGATGGTTTGGTAGTAGGTGCAGCCTACGATGATGATTTCAATGTTGTCCATAGATTTATAGAATCTAAAGATGAACTCTACGCATTACAAGGTTCGAAGTATCTTCAATGTAAAGCCGATAATGAAACTTTTAAGCATATTAGACAGGAACTAAAGGATGGTAGAAAGGTTCTATACTCTGGTTTGGCATGTCAAGTTGAAGGCTTGAAATCCTTTTTAAGGAAGGATTATGATAATCTTTATACTATAGATCTTATTTGTATGGGTATTCCTTCTTATGTTGTATGGCAGAAATATTTGGCAGTTTTTTTTGAAGGCGAGAAAATAAAGAGCATAAACTTTAAGGAAAAGAGCATAGGATGGGATACATTTACTTTCCGAGTAGATACAGACAAACGAATATTTAAAGAACGAGGAATGCATAATCTCTATCTGAGAAGTATGTTCTTGTCATGGAATATGCGTCCTTCTTGTTTTAAATGTCCTTTTAAAAATGCTAAAAGAATTAGTGATTTTACATTAGCTGATGCTTGGGGTGTATCTCACAGTACACCAGACATTAATGATAATAAAGGTTTGTCTTCCGTTATTGTTCACAGCAAGAAAGGGCTTGAACTATGGAATATTTTAAACGATAAGATTGATAGTATTCAAGTTAGTATTGATGAAATTTCTGCAGGAAATAGTAATTTGATTGCAAATAAACCTCAAACTGGAGATAGAAAACTATTCTTTGAAACTCTTAATGTAAACTCCAAAGAAGCGTTTTTAAATCTATGCTCTATTCGTAAAGCACCGCTAATGCAAAGAATTAAAAATAAATTAATAGCAATAATGTCTAGATTCGGTGCTTAGTTTTAATTAATGTATTGATAGGAATGGTTTTAGAAAAAATTTTCAAAATTAATTTTTGGAAGATAGATATTGCAAAATTTCATGAATTATATGACTACGATTTAAAATTTAATGCTTCGTTTAGAGGAAAAGATAAGTTGAGTCATAATGAAATGAAAATGTTTCAGATTAAATATTTGAAATATTACAGGAAAGCTCAAGTTACTAAGGGGACAATTTGGGCTAGATATTACATGTATAAACTTGTTAAGTTTAGCCATAAGACCGGTATTCAATTATATGAAAATATGAATCTTCCTAAGGGACTAATCATAGGCCATCCAGGAACGATTATTATAAATGGTAGTGCAACTTTTGAAGGTAATTTGATGTTGACTCATGGAGTAACTATCGGGCGTGACATTCGTGGTAAACGAGCTGGAGCACCTCATTTTGGTAAGGATGTTTGTATTCGATGTAACTCTACGGTTGTCGGTGGAATCAACATAGGGGATGATGTGCTTATTGCTCCCAATACTTTTGTGAATTTTGATGTGCCATCTCATTCGATTGTAATTGGTAATCCAGCCACTATACATCACAGAGATAATGCAACCGAAGGGCATATAGGTAAAGTAAAATGTTAAAAATGAAAATAGCTGATTTAAAAAATATAATTCAAGCATTTAGATTATTCAATTATAGTTTATATGCAACAGTGAGGTTTATTCAAATAAACTTCTTTCAAAAAAATATCCATAGAAAAGATGGGTTCTTGTTTGTTTATCCAAGAGTAAATTGGCAGATTCATAAAAGTGCCAATGTAGAAATCTTGTGTAATAGTTATATTGGTATTCCTAAAGTTAAAGCAAGTAAAACATGTTCTTTTTTTGTAATGAAAGAAGATTCAAAACTTTTAATTAAAAGGAAATGTGAATTAGCAGAAGGATGTGACGTGCAAATTCATAAACATGGCAAGTTATTTATAGATAGTTTCCATTCTTATGTTAATTTAGAGATTTCATGTGGGAAATGTATTACGATAGGTGATGATGTTACAGCTGGTAGGCATGTGAGTATTAAAGATTTTAATGGACATAGAGTGAGTTATAAAGGTTATCCAATTAGTGCACCTATTTCTATAGGTAATCATGTGTGGTTATGTACGGGATGTAGTATTACACCTGGTGTTACTATCGGAAATGGTGCTGTCATAGCAGATAATGCGAATGTCATATCTGATATAGAGCCAGCAACATTTAATCAAGGAAATCCTTCAAAAAAAATAAAGTCTAATATATTTTTTTCTATTTAATAATATGAATTTATTAATAATAGGTGGTACTGGTATATTGAGTACAGCAGTTGTTACAGAAGCTATAAATAAAGGTATTGATGTAACAATGATAAATCGTGGCTATAACAAAAAATTCATCAATCCTAGAGCAGAACTAATAATAGGTGATGTTCGTAATAATCCTAGTGAAATTAAGGATAAGCTAAAAAATCGTCATTTTGATGCAATAATTGATTTCATTGTTTGGACAAAAGAACATCTTGAGTTATCTCTATCTTTATTTTCAAAAATTTCAGACCAATATGTTTTTATATCTAGTGCACAAGCATACAACACATCTGTAAAAGGTATATTAACTGAAGAATCTGAGAAATGCCAGCCTTTATGGAATTATAGCGTAAATAAATGTAAAGCCGAAGAGTTCTTAAAGAAATATTGTGCAGAGCACAATGTTAATTATACAATTATAAGACCTGGTGTTAATTATGGTCCTACAAGAATTCCATATGGCATGTTCCCTGCTATAGGATATCACTGGACTTTGGTTGAAAGAATTAAGGCTGGAAAGATAATTCCTACATGGAATTATGGAGTGAATAAACTTAATTTAACACGTGTAGAGGATTTGGCACAAGGAACTGTTGGGCTTATAGGTAATATAAAAGCTTATAATGAAGATTTCAATGTTGTTGGTGATTATGTATATAACTGGCAGGATGTTTTGACAGCCTTGGGTGATATATTGAAAGTTGAAGTAAAGACTTTAGACTTACCTGTTGATTATTATGCATCTGAATTAACAGGAGATGAAAAAGAAGGTCTACTAGGTGGAAGATCAAAGGATTTGGTATGTTCAAATGAAAAATTAAAGAACGTATTTCCAGGTTTTTCTACAAAGTATGATTTGAAAACAGGTTTAAGAATGACGTTGCAAGCGTATGTAGATAATAATTATTTTCAAGGTATCGATTATGTTTATGAAGGAAAAACAGATAGAATAATAAATAAATACATAAAGAAAACTAAAATACCTTGTGTAAAGCAAAAATTTATCAACTATGCAGTTGGGGATAATACCATTCTCAATTGGATTAATTATAAAGAAGCATATTTCGCAAAAAGTGGTTTAAAATATTTTTTTAAAGTAATCAAAAAAATAATACATAAATGAAATACTTTTTTCCAATTCACTTAGATGGTGGTAATAGAGGTTGTGAAGGTATAGCTAAAGGCACAGCTTTGATATTGAATGAAACAAAAGTGAACCTTGTTGGTTTATGTCGAAATATTCCTTTGGATACCCAATTAGGAACAGCTAACTTCATAACGCTTATTCCGTATAATACATTAACTCTTCTAGAAAAAGTTTATAACAAGATAATAAAGGTTTTAAAAATTCTACATATCGGGCGTCATTTTAAATATAAAGAAGTAGATCAGATGAGGCTCTTTCTTAGAAATGTTTCATCAGATAGTATTATGATATCAACAGGAGGTGATATGATGTGTTATGATGATTTTTCTCCATCTATATCTTCGGTGAATATTGCCAAAGAAAGAGGAATTAAAACTGTTCTGTGGGGCTGTTCTATGGGTAAGGAGAATCTAACCCCCAAAAAGGAAATAGCCTTAAAGAACTTCTCTTTAATATATGCTCGAGAATCTTTATCTTATAACTTTTTTAAAAGTATAGGATTAGAGAATGTAATTTGTTTTCCGGATCCTGCTTTTGTCTTAGAATCTGAGATTTGTAAATTACCAGAATGTTTTAGGTCAGCAGAAATTGTTGGCTTGAATTTATCTAATTTTATAATTGGTAACAATGGCATAAATACGCCTTTTGGAGACGAGGTGCGTAAATTATTAAGATATATATTTGATAATACTGTTATGCATGTTTTACTAGTACCACATGTTATGTGGCAAGATCAAGATGATCGTTTAATATGCAATGCAATCATTTCTGAATTCAAAAACTATTCAAGCCGAATTTCTGTATTGGACAGTGAACATAGGAACTATTTGCAGATAAGATACGTGATATCTAAATGTCATAGTTTTATAGGCGCGAGAACCCATGCAGTAATTTCTGCTTATTCAACATGTGTACCTGCAATTGCTTTAGGCTATTCTATTAAATCGAAAGGTATTGCCAAAGATTTAAATCTTCCAGATGAATTAGTAGTAGATACTGTTCATGAAATAAAACCTGGTCAACTTTTGAATAGCTTCCTTTATTTGGAAGAAAATTATAGTGCAATAAAGTCTCATTTGCAAGAAAAAATGCCTACTTATAGAAAACAAGCATATCAGGTAAGAGAAATTGTTAAACATATTTAATCAAGTTATATCAAAATGAATAGTAATGTACGTATTATAGCATTTTACTTGCCCCAATTTCATCCTTTCAAAGAAAATGATGAATGGTGGGGAAAGGGATTTACTGAGTGGACAAATGTCGGTAAAGCTGAGCCTTTATTTAAGGGACATAATCAGCCCCGTATTCCTACAGAACTGGGCTATTATGATTTACGTTTACCAATAGTTAGAGAGCAGCAAGCTCAAATGGCACGTGATGCTGGAGTAGAATCATTTTGCTATTGGCATTATTGGTTTGGTAATGGAAAAAGACTCATTGCCGATATTTTTGATGAGGTATTAAACTCAGGTAAGCCAGATTTTCCTTTTTGCCTAGGATGGGCTAACCATTCCTGGTTTGCAAAAAACTGGAATGCCGATGGGACAACAACCAATAAATTACTTATAGAGCAGACATATCCCGGTATTGAAGATGAAAAAATGCATTTTGCTTTTTTATTGAAAGCTTTTAAGGATAAACGATATACAAAAGTTAACGGATGTCCTTTGTTCTATATATTTGATCCAACTTCATTGCCAAAAGAATATCTCGATAATTTTAGAAAATGGTCTAAAGAAGAAGGCTTTCCTGATTTGTATATAGTGGCAAATATCTCTGGAGCATTAAATGTGAAAACAAATTTTTTGAGCCAAGGATATGATGCAGTGAGTTATCAGCGTCTTGCTGGTATGACAACAAATAAAATTTTATTGAAATATGGAGATCTTGGCAATAAAATTTCTTATCACTTGAGACAATTTCGCGGAAAAATGTTGCATAGGCCTCCTTTTATGACTGATTATAAAAAATTTATGCCATATCTTATAACAGACAAGGAACGAGAACGCCAAGTAATACCTACAATAGTACCTCAATGGGATCATACTCCTCGAAGTGGATGGAATGGTTCTTTGTTTGTAAATACCTCTCCAGAACTCTTTTATGAACATGCAAAGCAGGCATTTGATGCTATTAAGAATAAACCAGAAGAAGAGCAAATCGTCTTTTTGAAATCATGGAATGAATGGGGGGAAGGTAATTTTATGGAGCCAGACTTAACTTTTGGAAGAGGATTTATAGAAGCCTTGAGAAAAGCTATAGATGAATTGAAATAATTATCAGTTATGACATTATATTATATTGTTTTTGCAATGCTATATTTTATAGCATTGCTAGGACTAAAAGAAAAGCTTCCCAAGAAACAACTCATTTTAATGTTCGTTATTATGACCTTGTTTCAAGGACTTCGATGGAATACTGGTCCAGATTGGACACAATTTTATAGGACTTTTAAACTCATTAATTGGGACAATGTATTTTCTTTTTCGCGTGGTGGTTATCGCACTTTGGAATATGGGTATGCTCTGTTAAATGTTTTAGTAAAGACACTTTTCAGACACTATACGGCTTTTCTTATCATATTATGTGGTTTTATAAATTTTACTTATTGTTACTTTATAAGCAAATATATTCCTAAATATAAAACCTTGTGCTATTTTATGACTCTTGTATGCTCAGATTTATTTCCTGTTAGAAACACTTTAGCGGGTGTCCTTGTGGTTTGGGGAATACAGTTTATTCTAGCTCGTAATATAAAAAAATACTCTTTGTTGGTTGTTCTTTCAACTTTGTTCCATTCTTTTGGAATAATGAGTGTTATATTTTATTGGTTTGATAAGCATATTGCAAGATACATACTATTGGTATTGTTTGTTTGTTCAAGTATTCTCGTAAGTTATTTATCTAATGTGCTTACTTTTTTAAGTTCTTTGCCTATACTAGAAAAATTTTCTATATTCCAGGTAATGTCAATTTATAATGATGCATATAGTACTTACGCAGAAAATGCTAACAAATTTTCTTTTTTTAGTTTTTTGATGAATGGAATAATTCTGTTTTTAATACTTTATTATCGTGATCATCAAAAAGATATAAATGTAAAATTGTCAAATGTGTTGGCTAATATGGCTGCCTTGTCTATTATCGTAGGTCAGATGGCAAGAAGTACCAATGCTATAGGTGAGATTGCGAGAATCAGCTACTTTACTTCTATCGGTATGCCTGTAATTTTGGTGTTGTCTTTAGCTTTTGTCGGGAAGAAAATGGGCTATCAAGCTTTATTCGTATCTTTTGCAGTCTTGCTTTATAGCATTAACAGAATATATGGATTGAATAACGACTTTTATGCGGATTTGTTTATACCATATTATTCTGTCTTCGAACAATCTCCTGTTAGGGATATATTTATAAAATTCTAGTTGGTTATGAAAATTATAACAATATCATATTTTACTCCATATAAAGAAAATATTCGTGGAATATCTGCTTTGTTGTATTTTATACTTAAAGCTCGCCCGCAGGATATAGATGTAGTTTTGTTTTCTTATAATGCAAATAAATTAAATAAGATTCAAATAAAGGCGGTTGAAAAGGAATTGAACATTAATATTCAAATGCTCGATTTCCCAAAATGGTATCAGTTTGTCATGAATCATTCTGTATTAGCAAAGATATGTGGCTTAGTTTTACCTAAACATATAAATACTTATATTCCTGTTCCGGAGACTGTTAAAAAGCAAATTGAGCAAGGTTGTGATTATGTTTGGATTTATCCCTATTTTTTCTATATGTGGTCTAAGGAATTTCCAGCTGTGAAATTTGTTGTTACTGGCTGTGATAATAATGCTCTTTTTTATGATAGGTGTCGCAATATTTCTTACTTTAATACGTGGAGAAAAAGAATAAGTTTAAATATTCACAGAAATAAAGCATTATATACCGAAAAAGAATTTGCTAAAGACAATATCTTAGTTCATTATGTTGGAAAAGAAGATGTGGAGGCTTATAAGTTGCAAACAAATTGTACAAATGCTTTCTTCTGTAATCATCCTCATTATAAGGTATTGCCTAGTAATATAAAGTTTAATTCTGATAAAATTCGAGTTCTAATTGCAGGAAAGAATGATTTCTATATGCAATCTAAAGTTGAGCCTCTTATGATTAAGATATTTGACTCAAGTTCTAAATTAAGTGATAAGATTCAAATAACCTTTTTGGGAAATGGGTGGGATTCTTATGTGGCACAGTTGGGCTTGGTCGGTTTTGAATGTAACCAAATAACTTGGGTTGATGACTATATTGAAGAAATTATAAAGTATGATGTTCAAATAATACCTATAGCGGTAGGAACAGGTACAAAGGGCAAGGTGCTGGATGCTCTAGCCAATGGCTTATTGTGTATTGGAACAGATTTCGCATTGGAAAATATTGAAGTGGAAAATGGAAAGTCTTGTTTTATTTATCACGAGGAGTCAGAGGTTGTATCCTTGTTGTTGGATATATATTCTGATAAGGAAAAATATGAAAAGATAGCAAAAGAGGGGCAGAAATGTGTGTTAGAGTACCATTCTCCTCAAATTGTTTCTAATTTGTTTTTTAATAGAATTAGGGATTTTAAAATTGGCAGATATGAAAATAGTAAAATTTAGTTCTGGTTTAGGAAATCAAGTCTTTTATTACTTGTTTTATTTGTTTCTTAGAAATAAATATCCTAAAGAGGCCATTTATGGCTACTATTTAAAGAGAGATCTCCAAAATCATAATGGTTTGGAAGTAAATAAAGTGTTTGATGTAGAATTACCAAAGGCAACGCCCTTTTCTAATTTTATTTCGTTTTGTTGCCATGCTTTGTATAAACTGGGAATCAAAAAATTTATGGAGCCTCATGATCCTTGCAAAATGAATGCTGTTTTGTATTGTGCTTATTATCAAGATAAGAAATATTTTCTAGATAATGTTTCAAAAATTAAGTTTAGAGAAGTAAACTTAGATGATAAGAATAAGCAGATAATGGATTTGATATTGAATTCTAATTCTGTTTCTGTTCATATTCGACGAGGTGATTATCTGAAAGCTGAGAATATTAAAATGTATGGCAACATTGCTACGGATGATTATTACAAGAAAGCAATAGCAACAATTTCGTCTAAGGTGAAAGACCCATATTTTTTTATATTTTCTAATGACATAGAATGGTGTAAAAGCAATCTTTATATTGATAAGGTAGTTTATGTCCAAGATAATACTGGTGCTAAAAGTTATATAGACATGTTTCTTATGTCAAAATGTAAAGCTAATATTTTAGCAAATAGTTCTTTTAGCTATTGGGGGGCTATGCTCAATGAAAATATCAACAAAATTGTTGTTTATCCACATATTTGGAATAATGTTTATACTCCAGACATTTTTCCTCAAAATTGGATTGGTCTATGATGAACGAATATAAAGTAACAATAGCCGTTCCAATATACGGTGTAGAAGCATATATTAAACGTTGTGCCATTAGTCTGTTTGAACAATCTTATGAAAACATTGAATATGTTTTTGTTAATGATTGTACAAAAGATAATAGTATTCAAGTATTGAAACAAGCTATAGAAGAATATCCTAATCGTAGCTCTCATGTAAAAATCATTAATCACGATATGAATCGAGGGCTTGGAGCTGCAAGAAATACAGCTATAGAGCATGCTACAGGAGAATTTATTATGTGGGTGGACTCAGATGATTATGTACATAAGGATATTGTTGCAAAATGTTGTCATGCTCAAAGGCTTAAAAATGCGGATATTGTATCTTGTGGATGCTACGTATTATCTAAAAAGAAATCCAAACAATTACATATTAATTCTTATGATACTCCTATGGATTTCTCTTTAGCATTATTTCAAAGAAAAGCTCATGGAGCTGTTTGGGGAAGGTTAGTTAGGAAGCAGTTGTATTTTGATCATAATATAAGAGTAAAAGAAGGGGTAAATATGGGAGAAGATTTTCAGGTAATGCCGAAATTGGCATATTTTTCTAATTCTGTTTCTTTTATAGATGAACCTCTGTATTATTATGATTGTACTTCTGTTTCGTCTTATACTAACTTATATAGTAAAAGTAAGTTTCTTCAAGATTGGGAGTCTTTTGATATAGTAAAATGTTTCTTTGCTCAATTTAACCATAAGTATGACAATGAAATTAATCTTGCTGAATTAAAAGTAATTATAACGGATTTTGTATTTTCTGCTAGATATAAGAATATCGATTACTATTATTATGAAAGTAGAATGCGATTGCTGCAAATTAATCGTAGATATTGGCGTTTAGTTCCTGTTTCTGAAAGATTATTGTTGATATTAAGTTGTAATAGAATGATAATGTCTATTTATGCAAATATAGCTACAAGTGTAAAGCACTTTGTGGAAAAGTTTTATTATAAAAGATAATATATATATGGAAAATAATCCTGTTATTTCGATTATAGTACCTATTTATAAAGTGGAGCAATATCTGCCAAAATGCATCGAAAGCATATTGGCTCAAACATATAGGAACTTAGAAATTCTTCTTGTGGATGACGGCTCTCCTGACAGATGTGGGGAGATATGTGATGAATATGCCAAGAAGGATAGTCGCATCAAGGTTATCCATAAGCCAAATGGAGGATTGAGTGATGCTCGTAATGCTGCATTGGATGTAATGCAAGGCGAGTGGGTTACTTGCGTAGATAGTGATGATTTTATTACTCCGGATTATGTGGCTACTTTGTATGGTTTGTGTGAGAAATATAATTGCAAGTTGTCGATTGCTGATTGGTATATTTTCCCAATGGGAACAAATCCTGTCATTCCAAAGCAAAAGATAGAAGAACATTTCTTTAGTAGTGATGAGGCTTTGATAGAAATGTTTAATCAGAGACTTTTCGATGTGTCTGCTTGCATCAAACTTTATCACAAAAGTCTTTTTGAAGGCGTAAGATATCCAAAAGGTATGCTCTTTGAGGATCTTCAGACAACTTTTAAAACCATGTTGAAGTGTGATACAGGTGTTGCATATACGAACAAAATGGTTTACTATTATATGTTCCGTCCAGATTCTATTGAGGGAGCTAAATTCTCTGAGAATAAATTAAATAGTGCAATTAATGTTTTTAATATTATGAATAGTTATGAAAACAGTTTTAATGGAGACGTGAAACTTGCACTTAAGAGTAAATTATGCTCTTTCTGTTTTCATTTAGTATTGAAAATGCCGGAAGGTTATCAGAAGGGTGAAGTTCTTTATAATTACATACGTAAAGTAAGATGGAAAGTTTTATTTAATCGTAAAACAAGAATTAAGAATCGCTTAGCCTGTGCTTGTTCTTTTTTGGGATTTAAGGTTACTAAGGCTTTATTTGCCTTAATAGATAGAAGAGCATAATGTTGTTAACTACTTAAACCTTGTTAGGGATGGTTTAACCAAGAATTATGGTTTAATATATTAGGCTTTCTAATAAATAAATTATATCGACATGATGGATACAATTGATATTTCACAAAACATTCAAGACTTCAAGCAGGTGTTTGAAAATGAGAGTAGAATCATATTCTCTGCATGGTTTGGAGATGGTAAATCTTACTTTCTGAAAGAGTTCATGAAGAGCTATGATGAAAAGAAGAATGATTACTATTTCATCACTCTCCATCCAGTAGACTACGTGGTTGAGGAGAATCGGGATGTCATTGAGTATATCAAGCGTGATATTCTGTTTCAACTCATAAAGGATAATCGTATCTATGACTTTAAAGAGGGATATGATAAGATATTTGATGCGGTATGCAACAAAGAGTCTTTGTTAAAATTAGGCGACTTTGTTGCTTCAATCATTCCCATTGAAGGATTGAAAGATGGGTATGAGGCTTTGAAAGGTCTTGCTTCAACCATTCATGAGAAATATAAAAGTCAAGATGTTCTTCATGTAGCAGATGACTACCTCAATGGTTTTTATGGAAAGACGGGTAGTATCAGTGAATGTGATGCTTTTACTTGTCTTATTCAGAAGTCTTTAGAGCGGATGACGGCTAACACTGTTCTTATTATTGAAGATTTGGACAGAATAGATCCAGCTCATCTCTTCCGCATCATGAATGTCTTGTCCTCTCAGGTAGATAATCCCTATTATTCGGAGGTTCCTAATGGTAATAAGTTCGGTTTTGATAAGATAATCCTTGTAATGGATTACGAGATAGCCCGTCATCTCTTCCACCATTTCTATGGTAAAGAGGCGAACTATGAGGGGTATATGAATAAGTTTCTGAATACCTTGCCCTATTCGTATTCTATAAGAGAAGAAGCGCATAGGCAAGTTAGGCAAAAGATTCTTGATATCTGCAAGACGGAAGAAGTTTTAAGTTTAGACCAAAGTCTTTCTAGTGATACTAATGATAGAATTTCTGTTCCATTAGCGATTTATCAACTATCTGTAAGGCGTAGTAAAGAGTTTTTGGATATCGATATTAATTCGTTATTCAGAGATAATTGGCTGCATGGTGAATATAACATTCAAACAGATATTCCATGGGTGAGAATTTTAGTATGTCTTCGTTTTTTGATGTCGGAGAAATCTTTAGGTAAAATTTATGAGGCTATGATTCATGGTTTTACTGATATGCAGTTGGTAGAATTGGCTGCTCCTCTTTATCTTGCCAAGAAGAGAGAGAGAGTTTATTCTATGTGGAAAGTGAAGATGCAACATATCAAATAGAATATCAGGAGTCTTTGAAACAAGTAAAAATAAATGGATGTAGGGGAATTAGCAATGGGTTGAAAAAAAATATTGCTGATATCAAAAATTTATTGCGGAATGTTCAATTTAGCGTGTGTAAGCTATTGATTGGATAAGTATGTTGAGGAAAAAACGAAAAAATCGTTGAGTTGTCTTATGGTGAAGTTCTAGTAAAGTAAAATAGCTTTAGTATAAGGCCAAAAATATAAATTTTAACTATATGTTATGGAATATTTTTATTATGTAACAGAAGAGAAACGTCGTTGGTGGGCTAAGGAAAAGTTTGCCAAGGACTTTTGTGACTTGTTGAAAAGATTCGAAAAGTCGCATGTGGATATACAAATGGGCTATGGTGAATCTTCTATTTTGCGAGATGATTTCATCATGTCTAAGTTCCCAGGGAAACATAGTAGACCAACTTTTATCTGGAAAAAGATGATTTACAAGGATGGTGTATGCATTTACGTTTTGCGTGATGCTATGCGCCATGATGTTTACATTGCTCAAATAACTCAGGGTACTGAAGCAACTTATGTAGCAAAGAAAGAACTTAGTCCACAAGAAAAAAACGAATTGAATTCATTCCATGATAAAATAATCGAGGACAGATCTAAAACTGATTATCAAGAGAAAAATCCTCTTTCTGGTAATGAAGTTTCATTTATTTCTTCACCATTGTCAATAAACTGTAATCTCTTCAAAGATGCTGTTTACGAAACAAAGGAATGGATAGATGATATCATTGGTACTGAAGAAAATGATTCTTTTGATGAATTCTCAAAAGCAGCTCAAGCCATTTCAAATCATATATATGAGCATTTGGTTGATGACGATGGTTGGGAGGAAATTAGTATTAAGGATCGCATTCTCCTTATTTATCATAAATCTTCAAATTGGATTCTTGCAGCAGCGCCTCGTAAAACAGAAACTGAAAGAATAGAAAAGATACTCAAAGGAGGAGAACCTGAAAATTACATGAGGGGGTATCCTCAAAGTTTCTTGTATCTTGATGACGATGAGTGGAGACGTATGGAACAAGACAGTAAGAGTAATCTTGTTCTTACAGAAGAGCAAGTTGCAGTGGTATCCAATAGTGAACCAAATTATCCTTTGTTTATTTCAGGTAGAGCTGGTAGTGGAAAATCAACAGTCTTACAGTATCTGTTTGCTGAGATTGTATTGAGGTTTCAGCTTAATAAGGATGCATTTGATTGTCCACAACTTCTACCTCCGGTTTATCTTTCATACAGCAAGACTTTAATTGAAGATGCAAAGAAATTATCTCAGACATTATTTGATAAGAATAATGTGTATAAGGAGATAATGAAGAAGCATTCGGTAAGTTATAAGAAAGACATTCAACCATCATTGAAAAATATGTTCTATGTCTTTAAAGACTTACTGAAAAAGTGCATCCAAGATTATGATAAAGAAATCTTGGAAACAAAGTTCTCAGATGAAAAGTACATATCTTTTGCTGTTTTTAAGAAAAAATGGTCAGAACGATTCGGGAAAGATCGTGATGCCGTTAAAAACTTTGGACCAAGTATCTGTTGGCATATCATTAGAACTTATATAAAGGGTTGGAATAATGATTCTTACTTAACTCCAGATGACTATGAGGCATTGGGAAGGAACTACTTAACTGTAAGTATTGATACTTTCAAGAAAGTATATGATGTTGTTTGGGACAAATGGTATAAGGATTTAACCAGTGATAAATATTGGGACGACCAAGATTTAGTTAAATATTGCCTGGAAAAAGGTTATGCAAAGGAACAGTTTTCTGCAATCTATTGTGATGAAGCCCAAGATTTCACGAGAATAGAAATTGATTTTATCTTAAAAGTCTCATTGTTCTCTAATAGGAAAATAGAGAATGTTGATGATGTGAAGAAATTGCCGTTTGTCTTTGCTGGAGATGAATTCCAAACATTAAACCCTACGGGATTTAGTTGGGACTCATTGCGTAGTTATTTTGTCAACAGCATTTTTGAGATGACGGGATTGGGAGATAAGAAAGATGAGAGTAAATTGCCGAAACCGATAGAGTTTAATGAAAATTTCCGTTCAACAGCGCAAATCGTAAGATTGGCTAATCGTGTCCAACTATTGCGAGCGTCTCGTCTCAATGAGTTTTCTTATCCACAGACTCCTCATTTTTCAATTGATGGTCCGTCTATCTATTGTGTTTCTCCTAATGATTATACCATTTGGGACGCAATTCCTGGCAATTTGGTGAATATGATAATTCCAATAGCAGAAGGAGAATCTGTAGAAGATTATATCAAGAACTCACCATTAAAGGATAAAATTAATTTTGAAAATGGTATTCCGCAAGGCTTAACAATACTTTCACCTAGTCAGGCCAAAGGTTGTGAGTATGCAAATGTAATCATTTATGGTTTTAATACGGAAGGTAATAACTGCAAGTTTAAAGTGCAAGAATTACTTGAATGGTTTGCTAATCCGAAAGAAGATATTGAGGGGGATATTGAACTGAAATACCAGGTTTGCAATGCTTATGTTGCTGTAACTAGAGCCACCTCTCGTATATTCATATTGGATGAATTTACCATGAATTCATTTTGGGCTTTTGCTTTCAATGATTCAACTTCAGCTAACAGAAAAGCTATAATGAGTTTGCAAAGCAAAATGATAGAAAGTTTAGACACCAAGAAAAATGCTTGGGAAGATGATGGAAATTTAGGTTGGATAAATGCTCATCCTGCTGAAGAAATTTCTTTTGCGCAACTCAAAGTTCGTGATGTCTTTGAAGAACTTGATAAAATGAAGAATAATGCTCTCTTACGTTCCGATGCTAGTATGATGCGTATGGTAGCATGTCGATACAAAGAAAGAAACAGTAAGGAAAAATATGCGGAATGCATGGCATGGGCTTTCGTTTTTGAAGGTAAACGAATGGCTGCTGCTGATTTCTTTGTTAAAGCAAAACAAGCTGATAAAGCTTTAGATAATTACTGGGAAGAATTAGCTGAAAACAAGAATACTGATGAAATAGTTAAAGAGATTATAAAACTTAACGGGCATGTAAATGATATTCGTCAACAAACTTGTATGATTGCTATGGGGGCAATGGTTGTTGATGATTTGAAGGAGGTACTTGCAAATTGTCTTTCTTCAAAGGATAAAGCTAATTTCTTGTTGAATTCTTGGCAAAAGATTGTAAATGTTGCAGTCAAACATATATCATATGGACATAATTTGTCTATAGACAAGAATTTGGATAATATAAATAATTTGAAAGAAGAACTTGGCAAGATCAATATCAAGGTAGATTTATCTCCATTGGCTCTTGTTGCATTTAATAATAAAGAATTGGCTGGTGCCATTAAATTATGGGAGATGTCTACTCCTCCTTATCCAAAAGAATATTATAATGCTAAGTATAATATTACTTCTTTTCCGGAAAATATCGAATATGCACCAAGAATGGGAAATCCAGATTGGGGTAATTTGCTTCTTACCGATTGGAAGAATTATGGTAAAAATGATTTGAATGAAAATCAACTTGTTATTCTTTGTTCGGCATTAAAACAAGATTTGAATTCGTCGGATTTATTGTTTAACAAAATGCTACCTTTTATGGTAAATCATATTGGTAGTCTTAATGAATATGCAGATTTTAAAGAGATAATCAAAAAACGCCATTTGGTTTTACCTTATTTGCAGTCTCTGGATGCTTTATTCATGATTCGTTATGGTGACATTAGTACTTGGAAGGCTCCTGTAGAAAACTTTGTTGATTCTGATACGGTGGTTTTTATTAAAGCGATAAAAAACATCCAAGAATTCAAAACAAAAGCTTTTCAGAAAAAGTTGGATTTGTGGTTTGGCAGTTCAAAGACGAAACTCGAGGAGACATTGTCTGAATACAAACAATTTGACAGAAAACAATTGGCTCCGCTTGTTTTTATAGAACTGGGTAAAATTATCGAGCATAGAACTAAAATTGTTGATGCTTTGAAGTACTATAGTACCATTCGTGAAATGGTGAATAGTCCCAAGTTAAGACGTGAGTTTGATGTACGTTGGATAGCTTGTAAGGAAAAGCTGGCTATAGTTACTAATTCTTCTCAACATAGTGATGAAGCTCATGAAAAAAGAGTGGAATTGTCTTTAGGTTCTGAACAAATTCCTGAGGTTGCAGAAGTTAGCCAAGAGGAATGGAATAAGTTGTTTAAAGTTGCAATGGAACTAGATTTTACAGTGTTTGATGGTAAGAAAGATGTTCAACAACAGGAGCATGCAGATGTACCTAAAATTAATTGTCCTTCTTATCCAGCAAATGTAAAAATCAGTGAAAATAAACAGGTTATTTCCGTTGGAGATTATACTCTAACATATTTTCCAAAAAAACATGAGGTGAAAATAGAATATTCTTCAAATGTAGCAGAATACTCTATTAAAATCAATAAAGGTAAAGTTACAGACAATGATGAGTTCTATCTTAAGGATAATAGACTCTTTTTGACAGACAATGATGCAATGACTCCGTTTAGTATTCGAAAATTTGATTCTTTATTGTGGGTTGAAATTTATGATGGATTACTGCCTACTGGTATGTATGTCGTAACAAAAGCAGAATAATCTTTATGAAAATATTACATATCGGAAATCTAAAAAGCGGCATAGATACTTATGTTCGCAATACAGTTGCTTTGGCTAGTAATAAGTTTGAGTACGTCATTGTTAATGGTGCGGATGATAACAGCAAGCCTTATATGCGACATGGTAAGCAGGTTAAGACGTATAGTATAGATATGTATCGTGCCTTGAATCCTGTAAAGGATATGAAGGCGGTGATGCAGGCTATCAAGATTATCAAAAAAGAAAAACCAGACCTGGTGCATTGTCATAGTGCCAAGGGAGGAGTGATAGGAAGATTCGCTGCTTTCTTTACAGGAACAAAGGTAGTTTATACGGCTCATGCATTTTCTTTTCTTTCGGCTGAATCAGCCAAGAAAAAACAGGTGTTTCTTCTGTTAGAGAAGATCGCTAAGCTGAACTCTTATCTTCTGGCTTGTTCCGGTTCTGAAAGAGAATTGGGTATTAAGGTGGTTGGCTTCAAGATAAAGAAGGCTTTTGCTTGGAATAATGCCGTGCCGGATAGTCTTCCACAGATTTCTTCTGGTAAGATTGAGGCATCAGATTTGCCTTTTCCAAAAGTAGGCGAGCGTTACATCACTTCCATCGGTCGTCCTTCTTATCAGAAGAACCCTTTGTTCATGGTAGAAGTTGCTCATGAAATCCATCTAAAGCATCCTGATATAAAATTCTATCTGCTAGGTGTTGGCTTCTATTCTCCAATGTTGGAAGATATGAAGAAGCTCATTCATCAGTATGATATGGATGATACGTTCTACCTCTTGCCTTGGCTTAGCCACGAGGAGACTTTGAAGTATGTGAAGGGAAGTTTGCTTTACTTCATGACTTCTCTCTATGAGGGACTTCCTATCTCTGTGATAGAAGCTATGTCTTTGGGGAAGGCTGTAGTAGCGAGTGATGTATTAGGTAACAAGGATTGTGTGAAAGATGGCTATAATGGTTATCTATTGCCGTTGAAGGAAGAGGTCTTTGTTGAAAAGATGAATGACTTGATAGAGAATGATGAGAAGCGTAAAGAAATGGAGAAGAACTCCCGTTCTTACTTTGAGACTGATTTCTTTATTGATAATCGCATCAAGGCATTGGAAGACATTTATACAGAAGTTTATAACCGATAAATACTAATGAATTATTGTGCAAACGAGAGCAAAACAAGCTCGCTTGATTTTGCCGAGTGCAGCCAATAATCTATAAAACATAGTTTTATGAATTATATTATCACTGGTGGTACCGGTTTCATCGGTACCCATCTTACAAATTTGATTAAGGAGCGTTATCCTAACGTCCAAGTATATAACCTCGACATCGTTAAGCCAGGTACTCCTAATCCGGTAGTAAAGGATTACAAGCCAGCTTTGCGTGATGGTCAGAAGTTGCAGTCTACTTTCATTGAGTATGATATCCGCAAGCCTATCGAGAACTTGCCATTTAC
>ULXY01054249.1_pt1 | contig 19344 bp, 19 predicted proteins | sample 1961741 | NCBI WGS metagenome assembly ULXY01 (sample SAMEA4835851, study PRJEB28245) | human gut metagenome | biome: gut microbiome; material: fecal sample | place: Denmark | collected 2008
GCGTTCCGCTATTTTTTTAGTTATTTTTCTTATTTTCCTTGACTAACTGGTTATTTAATGATATTATCACGGTGGAAATAGTCATTAAACAATTTTAATAACTAAGAGAAAGGAGAAACACCAATGTATATTCCCGGTATTACCGAAATCTATCATCTCGTCACCGCCATAATTCTCAAGGCTGAAAAAAATGCTCAGGATGAGCTCGACATTCTTGACAACTTCTTTGGTATGTACGAGCCGTACTAAGCTTTAGAACATGTAAAAGCACCGCTTTGCGGTGCTTTTTTATTGCTATTAAGCTCGTTCGTCAATATGCAGAATTCAGACGACATAAATGCGCAAATTTCGCCCCTTTTCGGGCTTTTTATACAAAGTGCAACGATTTGACGGTTGACATAAGCATACTCCTATGGTAACATTACCCTCGGAAATAGTCTGAGAAAACTATTAATTTGGAAGGGAGTATTGCACAATGGGTCCTCTTTATACCGCATTTAAAAAGCTCGTAATGAGCTTTGGTGGCGGCGGTCATGATATGTTCGAGTTTATCGAAGAGTATCTTGAGTTCCTCACCAAGTTCTAATCATAACCAGCAAAAGCCGCACCTTTCGGTGCGGTTTTTTCATTTCCCAATACAGAAAAGCAGGCAGCCTTTCGGCTGCCTGCAATACTATTATTTTGCGTACTCGACGGCTTTTGTCTCGCGAAGGACGTGGACTTTGATCTGGCCGGGGTAGGTCAGCTCCTCCTCGATCTTCTTTGCGATATCGCGAGCCAGGAGAACCATCTGATCCTCGGAAACATCTTCGGGCTTTACCATTACGCGGATCTCGCGGCCTGCCTGAATTGCGTAGCTGCCTGCAATGCCGGGGAAGCTCTTGGATATCTCCTCGAGCTTTTCGAGGCGCTTGACGTAGTTTTCGATATTCTCGCGGCGCGCGCCGGGGCGTGATGCGGAGATGGCGTCGGCGGCCTGAACGATGCAGGCAACGACCGTGCGCGGCTCAACGTCGCCGTGGTGAGCTTCGATAGCGTGGATGACCGCTTCGCTCTCTTTGTATTTCTTGCAGATATCAACGCCGATGGAGACGTGGCTGCCCTCGACCTCGTGGTCGATGGCCTTGCCGATATCGTGCAGGAGACCGGCGCGCTTTGCGGTGTTGACGTCAACGCCCAGCTCTGCGGCAATAAGGCCTGAAATATGCGATACCTCGATCGAATGCTGCAGGACGTTCTGACCGTAGCTGGTGCGGTACTTCATACGGCCGAGCAGCTTTATGATCTCGGGATTTAGCCCGTGGATGTTCGTTTCAAACGCTGCGCGCTCGCCTTCGGCCTTGATAGTCGCGTTTACTTCCTTCTGCGCCTTTGCGACCATTTCCTCAATGCGGGCCGGGTGGATCCTGCCGTCGGCAATGAGCTTTTCAAGAGCAAGACGCGCCACCTCGCGGCGGACCGGGTCAAAGCTCGATACGGTGATAGCCTCGGGCGTATCGTCGATGATAAGATCGCAGCCGGTGAGAGTTTCGATGCTGCGGATGTTGCGGCCTTCGCGGCCGATGATGCGTCCCTTCATCTCGTCGTTGGGGAGTGGTACGACGGATACTGTGACTTCGCTTGCGTGGTCTGCCGCGCAGCGCTGGATAGCCGTTACGATTATCTCGCGTGCGCGTTCCTCGGCCTCGTCCTTGTACTGGGCCTCGATCTCCTTGACCTTGACGGCCATTTCGTGTGTAACCTCGTCCTTAAGGGCATTGATCAGGTATGCTTTTGCCTCATCTACCGTGTATCCCGATACTTTTTCGAGCATTTCGAGCTGGCTCTTCTTGATAAGTGCTATCTCCTGCTGCTGCGCTTCGACGTCGGCTATCTTGCGTGCAAGAGTTTCGTTCTTGCGCTCAAGAGAGTCTGTCTTGCGGTCAAGGTTTTCTTCCTTCTGCTGAAGTCTTCTCTCCTGCTTTTGCAGGTCGGCACGGCGTGCCTTTTCCTCGCGCTCGAACTCCGAGCGACTTTTGTGTATTTCTTCCTTTGCCTCGACGAGAGCTTCACGTTTTTTGCTCTCGGCGCTCTTTATGGCATCATTGATTATTCTTTTTGCTTCATCTTCTGCACTGGATATCTCACGCTCGGCGACTTTTTTGCGGTAAGTCATGCCGAGTACAAATCCTATAACACAAAAAGCAACGATAAGAACGATTGCTAACCATAAGTCCATAGAAAGTAAACACACCTCCATTCTTTAAGAATTTTGCGGTGGTTTTCCGTTGAAGGGATGCTCCCTTCGGTAAAATTGCCGGGTAATTTAAGGGTAAGACGGAAGCCTCAAGCGCTTTCCGTCCGTAAAATTGAAACTAATATTTTCGCAAAGACGCCTCCCCGGGCATCTTATGAACGCTGCACCGATCCTAATCCCCAAATGGGTGCAGTGGTCTAAAATATTATCCGATTAATTTTATCTCCAAAACCGCATTATGTCAAGCACGAACAAAAAATATATGAATTTTTTAAAACAACTGCCGCGCACGGTGGACAAGCGGCATACAATTTAATATAATTAACTATTATTTGAATTGGAGGCTCAACGTGCAGCTGACATACGTTTTTCCGATACTCATTTTGCTTTTCATAGGGCTTTTCTTCTTCGGCTGCCCATCCCCCGCCTCGGCGGTGATCGAAAATACGCCGAAAAGCGCCTTTGGCCGACGCGATGCGATAGCGCTCGGAATAATAACCGCAATCTATGCCGTCACGGCATTTATCGGCCTCGGCGACACCGACGCGCCGCAGTCATTCCACGATTTTCACAGCGGCGAGAGCGTGACGGTCGATCTCGGTGAGGTGCGCAGCATCGACGGCATAATGCTCTATTCCGGGCTGAACACCGGGAGCTACCGCATCGAGCTGTCGGATGACGGAAACAATTTCTCCGACGCAGGCAGCTTTGAGCAAAACTATGTTGCGCTGTTTAAGTGGAACGACTTTGAGCTTGACGCATTGCAGGTTCCCAATGCGCGCTATATCCGCCTGACGGCATCGGGCGATGTTCGCCTCGGCGAGCTTGCAGTGCGCTGCGGCGGCGAGCTTTTCGGCCAATGCGCCGACGCGCCGGAGCTTTTCGACGAGCAAGGCACGGTGCCCGAATACCAGAGCTATTTAAACAGCACTTATTTTGACGAGATATACCACGCGCGCACGGCATACGAGAACATCGAGGGCGTGTATCCGTACGAGATCTCGCATCCGCCGCTGGGCAAACTCATCATCGCCATCGGCATTGAGCTTTTCGGCATGACTCCGTTCGGCTGGCGTTTTTCCGGGGTCCTGTTCGGTGTTCTGATGCTGCCGGTGCTGTACGCACTTCTAAAGCGCATGTTCGGTTCGACGGACATCTGCGCCTGCGCAACGGCGATCTTTGCATTTGACTTCATGCACTTTTCGCAGACGCGCCTTGCCACGATCGACACCTACGCCGTTTTCTTCATCCTGCTCATGTACCTTTTCATGTATATGTACATCACCGGCGGCAGAAAACGCGACCTTGCGCTTTCGGGGCTGTTTTTCGGCATAGGGGCCGCGTGCAAATGGACCTGCTTTTATGCCGGAGCCGGGCTTGCGGTCATATGGCTCGTCCACTGGCTGCGCAATTTTGAGGTGAAGGCGTTTTTCAGAAACTGCGCGTTCTGCGTCGTTTTCTTCGTTATCGTCCCGGCGGCGATATACTACATGAGCTATTACCCCTACGGTCAGGCGAGCGGCATGAACGGAGTCGGCATGTATTTCACCTCCGACTACGCAAACCTTGTTCTGGACAATCAGAAGTTCATGTTCAGCTACCACTCCGGCGTCCACGCCGAACACCCTTATTCCTCGCGCTGGTGGCAGTGGGTGATAGATGAGCGGCCGATACTGTACTACCTCAAGTATTTTGAGGACGGCACGCGCTCGTCCTTCGGCGCTTTTTTAAATCCCGTGCTATGCTGGGCAGGGCTTATTGCGATGGCGATGTGCGCCGTGTTCGCGATAAAGCGGCGCGACGATGTTTCGCTGTTTATCGTCATCGGCTACCTCGCGCAGCTCCTGCCGTGGGTGTTCATCACGCGCACAACGTTTGAGTATCACTACTTTCCCTCGTCGGTGTTCCTCGCGCTTGCGCTCGCGCGCACGTTCCGGCTAATGAAAGATAACACAAAGGGCTGGAAATTCAACGTCTACGGGCTGACGGGGCTTGCCTGTGCACTGTTTGTCGTCTTTTACCCGGTTCTGTCCGGCGCAAGAGTCAACGCCCAGCTGGCATCAAATCTGCTCAAATGGCTGCCGAGCTGGCCGTTTTGATAAATTTGCTTGTAATTATCGCTTTTTAGTGAGATAATAAAATGTAATATTTATTTGGAGGATCACAAAGATATGATCGCATTAGGTTCCGACCACGGCGGCTGGGCGCTCAAGCAGGAGGTCATGAAGCATCTCGACGCGCGCGGCCTTGAATACAAAGACTACGGCACTTACTCCGAGGATAGCTGCGACTATCCTGTTTACGGCAAGGCGGTCGCCCATGCGGTAGCAGACGGCGAGTGCGAAAAGGGCATCATAATCTGCGGCACCGGCATCGGCATTTCCATCACGGCAAACAAGGTCAAGGGCATCCGCGCGGCCCTCTGCGGAGACTGCTTCTCGGCCGAGATGACAAGGCTGCACAACGACGCGAACATCCTCGCAATGGGTGCAAGAGTCGTCGGCCCCGGTCTTGCGCTTAAGATCGTTGACACTTTCCTTGACACTCCTTTCTCCGGCGACGAGAGACACGTCCGCCGCATCAAGCAGATTGAGGACTGATTTAATTGGCAAACAACTCTGAATTTTACCGCGGAAAACGCAAGAAAACCGCCCCGGCGCTGATAGCCACGATAATCATTCTGGCCGTCATTGCCTTTGCGGTAATGCTGTTCTACGGACTGCAAAAATATATAGTGGTGACAAACAGCGGCCTGCATCTTGAGATACCGTTTCTCCAGGATGACAGCGCAAAGCCCGTCCAGAGCGACGACGGCGAGGTCGTGCAGCAGAGCTTCGAGCCTGTCAACGCGCAGCTTGAGATCGGTCAGGCCGATTATTCAAACATAAAGGCCGTCGCCGGCGAAAATCTTGATGCCGTCAAGCTCGTGTACGTCCCTGCGTCCTCGGTGACAGCCTCGGGCGTTGAGTCGTATCTATCCAAGTCTCCTGATGCGACCGGCGTTCTGCTCGACGTGAAAACCGTCACCGGAATGCTCGTCTGGGATTCGCAGGCCGATATCGCCAAGGGCTACGGCACGGCAGGCACGGTCGATCTTAAGTCCATCGTGTCCTCCTTGAAGGAGCAGGATAAGTATGTTGCCGTGCGCATGTGCTGCTTTGTAGATAATACTCTCGCTTCGCGATACACGCAGCTTGCGCTGAAAACAACCGCCGGCCAGGCTTACTCCGACTCAAACGGCGCATGGCTCGACCCGACGAACGCGACCGTAAAGAGCTACATTCTCTCGCTTTGCAGCGAGCTTTCGAAAATGGGCGTTGATGAGATCGTCCTTCTGGGCATGCGTCTGCCCGAGGTAAGCGGCTTTGAGTTTGCGTTTTCCTCAAGCGCAGCTGTCAAGCCCACGCCTGTCACCGCCGTGTCCGGCTTCGGCATAAGCGTGACGCGCGCAATGCGCTCGTCCTCGACTAAGATGTCAGTGCAGCTTACGAGCAGCGCAGCCCTGCAAAACGGCTCGGACGAAGTCACCGGCCAGAGCGCCGACATTCTGCTCAAGGTATTCGACCGCGTCTACTGCTCGGCCGAAAGCGCCTCCGCCGCCGACACCGTAACAAAGGGCGCAGATTACGTCAAGCTCGGCGAAGCCAAAATGCGCATCGTTCCGATGTGCTCCGGCCAGGCCCCCACTACCGACTGCTGGGTCCTGATGGAGTGATACGCAAAATTATAACCGACCGCATTTGCGGCCGGTTATTTTTTTGTTCCCGAGAAAAATAACGGCCACGCAGGGAAGCTGCGTGGCCGTTAAGCATGCTTTATTTACTTAAATTGTGCGATTATTACTGCTCGTCCTTGATGGCTGCCTGTGCAGAACGATACTCCGGTAGGACTTTTTGGACGACTGCACCATATCCATCAAACTGCATGGCATATGACCCAAGCGATAATTTCCCGCCGTTTATGTCGTTCACCATCAGGTTCGACGAGGCCGAAGCCTATCGAAAAGCAATAGGCTGTTACCTCCGCAAAAACCAGTGGGAAGATATAACCGTCGATGTGTACCTCTAATATACATAGCCGTCTGCTTCGCCGCAGGCGGCTAAATCTATGTAAAGGAGGAACCCCATATGGCGAATTGCAAACAATGCTGTGCGGTATCGGTGACAGCACGGTCCGAAAAATAACGCGGACAAGTAAGGTCAAACACTTTTATATCAGATGTACATACCTCATACCTAAATCCTGCGTAATTGACTATGTGCTGAGCGACGATTATGCGAAATCGAAATATAGTAAGATGCTCAAAGCAAGCGTCTAACAGAAATCAAAACAACGGCATTGAACACAGGGTGTGAATTGACCCTATGAGTGTCAAGCTCTTGTGGTATCCCCTACTAGGGCACCTTTTATTCGCGTCGTTTTACTGGCCTACTCGTGTTCATAAACCGGTAGATCGTCCTGCTAAAGCGATAATCAGCGAAAAAGCAGCTTGCTTAAATTAAGCAAGCTGCTTTTTGGTATTTACTCAATATCGAATATCTCTAATTGTCGAATTTGGTGTCCTTCTATATACTCTCGTTGCGGTTTTGTAAGCTGTTCTGAAAATAAATTTAATAAAATAGTTTTACTCCAAGATTCAAAACTCATATCAGTGTTTGCAATATCTGTTAAAGGAACAAACGAACCACTTCGTGTTTTTCCCTTCTTTTGTACCAGTTCGTATGAATCTAATCTAAATTTCGTTTCTTCATCCATAGATATTTTCCATCCTATCGCAAGATGCTTCCTGCTTTTTGCATTGTCAGGAGTATAAATTACAAATGGCATTTGGTTTTTATCAATTGCAATAGATATACCCAATTCTTCGTACAACTCTCGTTTCAGCGTATTTCTTAATACATCCAAAAAAGAAACGCATGTTGAAGAGCAATCCTCCCTCCGCATATGTCCCCCAACATATAGTAGCGTTTGCCCTGACTCTGGAGAGGATTTTTCAGTACTTTTAGCTGTCTTCTTTACACAAAAAACTTTTTTCTGATCATGGGTAGTAATTACTGCAATTGCTATTGGCTGAATTGAATTGGAATCACTTTCAACTTTATCACGAAGATCATATTGAATTTCCTCCAATCCGGTTTTTATAAAAGAAAACTCATTCATTCCATCATGTAAAGCCAAATTTGAGCTATGTACATATCCTATTTTTTCCATAAGCATGTCCCTCAATGTCATTAAAGTTTTTTCTGTTACCTCGTAACCCACACTATTTTGTTCCTGTTCAGTCGTATCAATAACATATGTTGCTCTAAATGCATTTTTGTATTCAGAAAGTGTTTGCTGTACGGCGTCTTTATACTGAGACAAAATGTCCTCTTTCATTATTGAGCCGCGTTTGTCGGTCAACAGATTAGCGTATTCTCTACGTATAGATTCTTCAGGTGTGGTAACAAACACATATACAAGATCAATATTTTTCTGCCACCTATTAAGTAAAGCAAACTGTGTTAATACATCATACTCTGTATCATCCATTTTATTTCTGTTTTTTAACCATCTAAACCAACACAAAGCGTCAAAAATACCCCTGTCACAAATGATTATATCCAAATTGTTTTCGGGATTAGGTGAAGTGTTTGCTAAATCAATCTTTTCATTAATTTCATTAATCGTCGCAGAACAGGTCCAAGAATTGAAGACAGGACTTTCTTTGTCTGAAATTGGGCAAACACTTGCTCTTTCGGTTAATATAGCCGTTTTAAAGCCGTTTCTCTTTAAAAATATGTTCAAAGAATTAATCGAAGAAGTTTTTCCAGCCTTAGGACTACCACAAAATTCTATAACAATAGGTCTGCGCTGTCTATGTATATTTTTTAATTGCAGAACCTCTTGGGCGAGTTTTTCCAATTTTGATATATTTTCTTTTCTTTTTTCTGATGCTGACATAACCATTACCTTTCTTTGCCTAATTTAATCATTTCTGCGATTTTATCCTTACTTCTATCCAATTTGACAATTATATTGCCGTTTGAAAATCCAACAACAAATGCCACTAAAGCGGCAAAAATATAGAATTTTTCTGTATTAATTGCCGGCTGATCTTGTAAAAAGAAAAATCCACCATATATACCGAGAATAATAAAGAGGGCTAATGTAGCACCCATTATAGGCCGAAAATAGAAATATACTTTTGCTCCAAGGGCAACTACCGAGTTTACACCATTTTCGGAATCGACCAAAAGTTGTATACATGACTTATATAGTTTTCTTATGTAATAAAAGGTGCTTCCTAATAACCCACAATTGAAAGATAGAATCAGCAGCATTCCAATATTGTCAGTTTGAATTCCGATAAAGCGATAAATAATAATTCCGAAAACTATGAGTGATATGATAAAAACACTGCAATAATAGATAAAAATGTGCTTTATCTCCTTCCTAGATAGATTTATCCATTTCTCTTGTGTTGAAAGTGCATGTGTATTTTCCATATTATCCAACTCCTTAATCTCCCAATATTTTTAGTAGACTCTGTTTTACATACTCAGCAACCATATCATCTGCATTGTTATCTCTATAACAACTGTTAAACGCTTCATAATACCGCTTACGATCGATGAATTTCACGTTGATTGGTGGATAGCCATGCTACATAAGAAGCAGATTTAATATCAGACGCCCTGTGCGTCCATTACCGTCTGCAACCGGGTGGATTTTCTCAAATTTCAGGTGAAACAGTACTGCATCCTCCATCGGGTGCAGTTTTTAAACTGTCGACACGGGAGAACATCGGCAAATATTGTTCCGATACCGCTTTATGACGGAGCGTACAAACGTCAATCGGCTTTACAGCATTGCACAGTATGAGACAGGAGCGTCCTTTTTGAATAACACCCTCAATTTTTCCTTGCTGGCACAGATTGCGAGCCCTGCGGTCAGAAATTCCCCACTGCTCTGCCGCCTGCATGACTTCATATATTCCATTGCGCCCACCGCTTACATAATATTCATTTTTCGTTTATATTTAGTATATCATATTATTGGAATAATATCAACTCGTTTTTGCGATTGTTTGAATTTATATCAAATTTATATCATTCCTAATATTACATAGCCGCCTGCTTCGCCGCGGGCGGCTAAATTTATGCAAAGGAGGAAACCCATATGGCGAATTGCAAAGTGATTGCGGTGACGAACCAAAAGGGCGGCGTGGGCAAAACCACGACCACCGCCAACCTCGGCATCGGGCTTGCCCAGCAAAACAAGCGGGTGCTGCTCATTGACGCAGACGCGCAAGGCTCTTTGACCCTCTCCCTCGGCTACCCAAAGCCGGATGAGCTGCCCGTTACGCTGGCGGACATCATGCAGAATGTGATCGACGATAACCCCATTCCGGACGGCTGCGGTATTCTGCATCACGGCGAGGACGTTGACCTGCTTCCTGCAAACATTGCGCTGTCGGGTATGGAAATTCGGCTGATCAACGCCATGAGCCGGGAATGCGTGCTGCGGACATATATCAATGTGGTCAAACCCCATTACGACTATATCCTCATTGACTGTATGCCGTCACTCGGTATGATGCCAATCAACTCACTGGCCGCAGCGGACAGCGTGATCATCCCGTCCCAGCCGTCGTATCTCTCAGCCAAGGGTCTTGACCTGCTGATGCAGTCCATCGCAAAAGTCAAGCGGCAGATCAACCCGAAGCTGAAAATCGACGGCATCCTGTTTACAATGGTGGACAGCCGCACCAACGAGGCCAAGGAGATTATCGCATCTCTGCGTGCCCATTACGGTGAAAAGATCCGTGTGTTCGTGACGGAGATCCCCTTTTCCGTCCGAGCCGCCGAAACCAGCGGCCGGGGCAAGAGCATTTTTGCCCATGACAAGAATGGAAAGGTCGCCGCCGCATACCGCTCGCTGACAAAGGAGGTGTTGGAGCTTGAGCGCAAAACCGAGAGATTTAGGGATGACGCCGTTCGATGACCTGTTCTCCACCGACGAGAGCCGCGCGGAAGCACAGCTTGAAAAGGTCGTCACGCTGAACCCCGCCGACATCTCCGACTTCCCCAACCACCCGTTCAAGGTCAAGCAGGACGAGGCTATGGCGGAGATGGTAGACAGCGTAAAGCAGTACGGCGTGCTGGTACCCGCCCTTGTCCGCCCCAAAGCAGACAGCGGCTATGAAATGGTCGCCGGTCATAGGCGCAAATGTGCGGCGACGCTGGCGGGGATCACCGAAATGCCCTGCATCGTCCGCAATCTCTCCGATGATGAAGCGACGATCATCATGGTGGACAGCAATTTGCAGCGAGAAACGATCTTACCGTCTGAAAAGGCATTTGCCTATAAGATGAAGCTGGAAGCCATGAAACGGCAGGGGCAAAGGTCGGATTTAACTTGTGCCCCAGTGGAGCACAAGTCAGGAAAACAGAAATCAAGAGATGTTCTTGCTAACCAATCCGGTGATAGCCGAGAACAAGTCAGACGCTTTATCCGCCTGACCGAGCTGATCCCGCCGGTTCTGGATATGGTGGACAGCGGCAAGATAGCTTTCCGTCCCGCTGTGGAGCTTTCCTACCTCTCCAAGGAACAACAGCAGAGCCTATATGACACGATGGAGTGCGAGGACTGCACACCATCGTTGGCGCAGGCCATCAAAATGAAAGAGTTCAGCCGAGACGGAAAGCTGACGGAGGAAGTCATCCTCTCCATTATGCAGGAGGAAAAGCCAAACCAGCGAGAGCAGTTCAAAATGCCGAAAGAGCGTATCAGCAAGTATTTTGCTCCGGGGACGCCCGCACAGAAAATTGAAGATACCATCATTAAGGCATTGGAACTGTATCGCAAACGAGATCGCCAGCGGGAAATGGAACGATAGCCACTACCAAGGGACAACTATGCCCTTTTCTATTGTGTGTTTAGTTCGTTTGACCATCCCCCCTCTCCACACCTCACCCCCCTCAAGACTACCTGTACTCCCCGAAAAAAGAGACAAGCCCAAACAATAGTGCGCCGAAAAAAGGTGCATTTTTTATTTTTAGGAGGATTTAAAATGAAAACAAAGAATTTCAAAAGACCAATTGCATTATTCCTCGCAGTGGTGTTGTGTGCCGCCATGCTGTTTAGCCTGGGAACGACTGCATTTGCCGCAGGAGAAACGGAAGATGTGTGCCTTATTGCGTTTCCCCGTGACGGAGATGAAAACTACAGCGGTGAATGGGGTCATGGCAATCTGAGCTTCATGAACGGCTGGTCAACGAAAGCCTCTACTGTCACCCTGATTCGAGCCATGGGACAGTATGACGGAAACATCTGCTACTGCATCGAGCCCGGCGTATCGCAGCAGCCCGGAGACAGCCTCACGAAAAAGGGAGAAGATTTTTGGGATAACTACCCCGCTGTCTATAATAAGACCATTTCTCCCGAGAATATAAAGCTGCTCATCGGGCGCATTTTTCAGTACGGTTATACAGGCCCGATCTCAGTCTCCTGGCGCTCGCAAAATGACGGCGGCAACAAGCTGGCTAATGCCGTTGCCACGCAGCTTTTGATTTGGGAAACCGTAGTCGGTGAGCGTGATGCAGACTTCAACAAGGTCGGCACAAACGGCAAAAATGCCATTGTCGAGCAGGTCAGCACGAAGCATCCACTGTACAGTCAAATCATGAGCTATTACAGCTCCATTGCTTCAAGCGTTCAGCGCCATTCCCGCATTCCGAGCTTTCTTGCCAAAGCCGCAGCAAAGGCACAGAGTGCATCGCTTGAATGGGACGGCGAAGCCTATGCGGTTACGCTTACAGACAAGAACGGTGTCCTCTCAGATTATTCATTTTCCTCGCCTGACCCGGACATCAAATTTTCCGTCAAAGGGAATGAGCTGACGATCTCCACGGGCAATATTCTGAATGAGCCAGTTGCCATCACTGCCGAGAAAAACAATTCACGCAGAAGCGGCATTATTACCTGGACAGACGGTGTTTACGGCCCCAACGGAAAATTGCAGGATACCGTCACTTATGCACAGGCAGTCGCCGATCCCATAAAGGGGTATCTGAACATTAAGACAGCTTACGGTGAGATCCTCGGACTGAAAAAGGACGAGGACGGCAGCGGCCTTGCCGGTGCGCTGATCGGGCTGTTCCGTGCGGACTGCACCGAGTTTACAACGGAAAATGCCATTCTGACTGCCACCTCTGCCGAGGACGGCAGTTTTTCTTTTGCCCGTGTGCCTTATGGCAACTGGATCGTGCGGGAAATCGAAGCCCCGACCGGCTTTGTACTGTCGGAGAAAGTCTATCCCGTGACCGTCGATGCGGACGGCGCGGTGATCGAGGTGGAAATTAAAAATACCCGCATCCGCGGCACGGTACAACTCACCAAGACCGACCGGGACTATCCCGACAACAAGCTGACGGGTGCGGAGTTCACCGTTTACCGTGGCAGCAACGGCAACAAGGAACTGGATGCAGACGATGCACTGGTCGGCACACTCACCGAAACCGGCATCGGCGTTTATGAAATGGCCGACCTGCTCTACGGCAGCTATTTCATCAAAGAAACGAAAGCGCCGGAGGGCTTCTATCCGGACGGCAACGCCTACTATTTTGAGATCACCGGGGACGGCAAGACCGTGACCGTGGAGAATGAAGCCGGAAAAGGCTTTGTCAATGCGCCGCAGGTCGGCTCTTTGAAAATCATCAAGACTTCCTCGGACGGCAAAATTGAGGGCTTCTCGTTCCGAGTGACCGGTCCGAACGGATATGCCGGTGTATTCACCACCGACAAAAACGGCGAGATCATCATTGATGATCTCCGTATCGGTGAGTATGTGGTGTCCGAGGTGTCGGACGGCGCATCTTCCGCCTATGTGCTGCCCGCTGATAAGACGGCATCCGTGTTTGAAGGTGCGGTGACGAAAGTGGAGATGCACAATGAACTTCGTGACACGCCGAAAACCGGGGATGACAGTAATCCCGCCCTGTGTCTTGCCCTGCTCGGCATTTCCGCTGCGGGCGCTGCCGCACTGGGCGTAGTCGGATTCAGAAAACGCAGAAAGGAGGACGCGGAGTAATGGAGCTGAAAACTATTCTGGCGATCGGACTGGTCGTATTCATCGTCGGCGCTTTGATTTTCCTGAAGATCAGAGCCAAGAAGAAGTAAGCCTTGGGGCAGCGGAAACCGCTGCCCCTTTTACATATCCCGATAAACAAAAAGGAGGCAAAAATCATGGTTCATTTCTTTGATGCGGACATGGCGAAAAAATACGGAGTCAATGCGGCGGTGCTGGCCTGCTTCCTTTGGGATTGTATCGAGCAGAAAAGCACCGAATCGCCGCAGCTCCATGAGGGCAAGGTTTGGGTACGCTGTTCGGTGCAGATGATGACCGGTTTTTTTCCGTTTCTGTCCTACGATGAGATCCGATATGCCTTGAAACGGCTGGTCAAGGGGCGGGTGCTCACCAAGGGGCGGTTCAACGAGAGCCGCTTTGACCGCACGAACTGGTACGCCTTTACCGAGTTCGGACAATTTCTGATGGCAGAAAGCGAGGGACGGACGCAATGAAGGACGGCAGACACATCATTTGGAGCAACGACATTGACCACGACGACTGGCGGGAGGACTTGGAGGAGCAGTACCCCGACCTCACCGAAGACGAGCGTATGGAGTTGATGTATGAGCTGAACGGCGACTATCTGGACGACGAACGCTCCAATCTGGACATTCAGCTCTCCCGTCCCATTCTCGTTGTCGGGGATCTGGGACTTTGGCACGGCCGCCGCATGGGATATAAGGAGATTCCGAGCGGCAATATCCGGGACTGCCTTTACAGCGAACGGGATATTGATTACAGCACTTGGTATGTGGATAAAAACGGTGACTTCCGCTGCGATGCCATCCATCACGACGGTACGAACTATTATCTTTACCGTGCCTATAAGGACGGTGTGAGCGACACGCAGATCGAGAACCTGAAAGAAAAAATCTACCGGGGCATTGCGACTCGTGCGGACATTACAAGAGTGACCCGCAGGCTGGGCGACGAGATCGCCCATGTTTATGGGTTTCCCATCCCCCGCAGGCAGGCACCGGTGCAGGAGAGATAACGGAGGCAGCTATGATGAATATATCAGATACAAAGGACTGCGCCTTTGAAGCCTTTATTACCAACCTCGGCAAATACAACGAAGGCTTTTTGGTGGGCGAATGGGTGAAGTTTCCCGTGACCAATGAAGAAATGCAGGCAGTTTTCCAGCGCATCGGCATCGGGCGGCGCTATGAGGAATGGTTCATCACCGACTATGACTGCCCGGATGCCGCCATCGGCAAGGTGCTCGGAGAATACGAAAGCCTGAGTGAACTGAACTATCTCGCCGGGCAGATCATGGAACTGCGGGAGAGCGACGATTTCTGGCAGGCGGTTTTGGACTTGGGCGAAAATACAGGCAGCGTACAGGAACTGATCAACCTGACCGAGAATTTGGACTGCTTTGATTATCTGCCCGGCGTGCGGAATGACTATGACCTCGGCTATTACTGGATCGAGGAAAGCGGCTGCTATGACACGAGCAACCTCGGCGCACTGGCAAACTATATCGACTATGAGGGCTTCGGGCGGGACATTCGGTATGAAGACGGTGGCGTATTCGGAGATAACGGCTATGTGCGGTCAAACGGCGGCCGTTTTGTGGACATCTACGACGGCGACATCGAGAATATCCCCGAAGAATACCGGATCAGTTCACCCGCCGTTCCCGCCCGCTCCGCAGTCCCACGGCAAGCAGAACAGCCGGAACGATAAAATTTGCACCTTTGATATTGTCTTACGGTTTGGGTATAGTATAATAAAAAAGATAAGGAAGTGAGCACCGTGAGCGACAGCTATTTTGACCTGCCATCCGCATCAAGGATGACTTTGCGGATATCGACAGTGATATTGTGATGGATCTGCTGAATACCGACGAGGACTACGCCGCGCTTTCCGACCGTATGGACAAGCTGAAAACGCAGTGCCCCGTCATCGACAAAATGAACGAGGGCAGCGGCGAGATCCGCATGACCGCAGAGGAGCATCGGGCGTATGTGAACTATCTGAACCTTGCCCGGCAAATGGAGGACATGGAGCGGCAGCACATCTACTTCCGCGGACATACCGATGCCGTGGCGTATCTCAAGAAAATCAAGGCAATTTGAGTTTGAATACAATAACTAAAGCGATGCAGAGGTTAAACTGCATCGCTTTTTGTTTGATTGCCGTGCAAAACTTGTGCTTGTCAAAAAGTTTTTCTTAAATCTCAGCAAAAACCATTGAACATAATTGCATTTTTGGCTATACTAGCAGTGAGGAGGCGATACTATGATCGTTAGACCCTACTATTTGAATATACTTAAAACTTATAGGGATGTTCCGCTGGTTAAGATCCTTGCCGGTATTCGGCGCTGCGGAAAATCGACCATTTTGGATATGTTAAAAGACGACCTGCTCGGCAACGGCATTGCGGCAGACCATGTGATCAATCTGCGTTATACCTCGGAGGAGCTGGACGACAGCATGACCGCCAAGCAGATGTACCGGGACATCAAGGAGAAAATGACCGACAGCGAACGCTACTACCTTCTGCTGGACGAAGTGCAGGAGGTGGACGGCTGGGAAAAGGCAGTCAACAGTCTGCTGGAGGATGCCAATACCGACATCTACGTGACCGGCTCCAACTCCAAGCTGATGTCCAGCGAGATATCCACCTATCTGACGGGGCGTTATATCTCCATTCCCGTTTTTACTCTGTCGTTTGCCGAGTATATGGAGTTCAAGAAGGACAGCGGCCGCACTCCGAAAGAGCTGTTGAACGAATATATCCGCATGGGCGGCTTTCCTATCGTCGCTCTCGGGAACTTCGACGAGCGCTCGTCCTATCAGATCGTCGAGGGAATATATAATTCTGTCATCACCAGCGACATCACAAGACGGCACAATATCACGAACTTTGACCTGTTCAACCGAGTGGTGAAGTATGTGGTCGAAAATGTCGGCAAGACCTTTTCCGCTAATGCCATCGTGAAGTTTATAAAAAGTGAGGGTCGCTCCCTCTCTGTAGAGGCAGTCTATAATTATCTTGAGTGGCTGGAAAAGGCTTTTGTGATCTACCGCTGTCAGAGGTACGATATGCAGGGCAAGACTGTTCTCAAAACGCAGGAGAAGTTCTACCTTGCGGACGCGTCGCTCAAATACTGCATGATGGGCTTTAATCCGAAGTCTGTTGCCGCTATGCTGGAGAACATCGTATACTTCGAGCTTCGGCGGAAGGGCTATGATGTGTATATCGGTAAAAATGCCACCAAGGAGATTGACTTCGTAGCCGTGCGTCGGGACGAGCGCATCTATGTACAGGTGTGCCGCAATCTGCCGGAGGAATCCGACCGGGAGGTCGCCAACCTGCTGGAGATCAAAGACCATTACCCGAAATATGTGGTAACACTGGACGAACTGGCTGCCGGCAACATCAACGGTGTCAAGATCGTGCATTTGGCGGATTTTCTGTTGCAAAATTAAAACAATCTTTATCATTAAGAGGAGTGCAGATGAAAGAAGAAATTGTTTCGATTTATGAAAATATATATAACCAAGAATTAAATTGGAAATACAATTTAGATAATAAATTCGCATCTCGATTAACGATTATGATGGCATTAATAACTGCAACATTCGTTGTGTTTTCAACATTATTTTTCCCTAATGCTAAAAATTATGTAAGTGCAAGTTCTAATGATATAACTTTTTGGTATAAAACTCTTAGTTTAATTACTGTAATGCTTGTTATTTTTATTGCTTTTTCATTTTACAGATGTTTTTTTAGAATAAAACTTAATTATAGGGTTATGCCAACCTTGGATATAAGGATTTTTCACCTCTATATTCATTCCAACAATTTGCTCGGCTCACCCGACGAAAATGATCTATACAATTACTTAAATGATTCATATCAATTCTGCGCCTATACTAATGCCGCAATCAACATAAAACGAGAAAAAGCATTACTTGTATTTGATAATCTTTCATCCACAACATTTGTTATATTAATTGTGATGTATATTCTCATGGTGAATCATGGTTATTCTATTAGGTGGATATTCTGACGCATAAAGGAGGTATCTAGCATGTTCTATCAACAATACACACACTTTTGCAATGGCGGAGGAGAACCACATTCCCCCATCAACACCGTCAAAACGAGTAATCCATCAAAGCCAAAAGACTCCAAAAATGATAGTGGTACTATTAAACGATTGTAACCACTGTCTCTAAAATTTGGCACATGCAATAGCCCGAAGATTTGAAATTGATTATGAAAACAAAAGGTTCCTTGTCAGTTTCAAAAGCGCAGGGTGACAGAGAATCAATGGGGAATCCCAAAAAGGAATAATATCAAAAAATCACCAAATCAGCAACAAACTTACCACCAATAGAGCAACTATGATTTGATTCCTGCAAATATTACACAGCTGGGTAGCTTTCTTCGATGTGAAAACTGCCCAGCTTATTCTATTTCAATTAATTAAGGAAACGATGTACTATGTCAAAAGAGAAATGAGCGACCTGGAGGAAGAAATGCCTTGTTGACATATCCTTATTGGCTATGAGTCATAAATCAAAAGAATTGGTACATTTCAGATTCCACTCGTCAATGGACTTCTCATTAAGGGTAAAGGAATACCCGTTACAGATGTAGCTTAGAACCCCCTTGTTACTTTCTCATATTACTGCCACTTCAAAGCACATCTGCATATATTTCGAAGAAGTATATGCAGATAATTCGGATAGCGGCTTGTTTTTTCTGCACATAATATGCTATAATTATGTGCAGAAAGGCTGGTGCTGTATGAGAAAATTCGATTACTCCTTTTTGAATAACGGTTTGCTGCCTGCAAACCTTGTGAACCTCACTTCAAACATTGCGGCGCTCAAAACCATGGCAGGCGTGCGCAAGGATGAATACACGCAGATTTTTACGAAGCTGGAAGCTGTCGCAAAGGTGCAGTCCATCAAAAGCTCCAACGCCATCGAGGGCATTGTGACCAGCGACGAGCGTATCGCCGCCATTGTCAATCAGAACAGCGCCCCACTGAACCACAACGAGGCCGAAATTGCCGGGTATAGAGATGCGCTGAATGAGATTCACGTGGGCTATGAACACATCGACTTCCGGCAGAGCGACATTCTGCGTCTGCACGAAATGATGATGAGCTTTGCGGGCTATGAGTACGGCGGGCAGTACAAGACGGACGACAATGTGATTTTGGAAATTGACGCTGACGGAAACCGTCGTGCCCGTTTCCGCCCCACGCCTGCAAGCGAAACGCCGAAAGCAATGGAACAGTTGGAGCTTGCTTATCTGGATGCCCGAAGCGATGCAAACATCAATCAGCTTCTTTTGATTCCCTGTGTCATTCTGGACTTTCTCTGCATCCACCCGTTCCGGGACGGCAACGGCAGAATGTCCCGCCTGCTCTCGCTGCTGCTGTTATACAAAAATGGCTTTGACGCCGGAAAATATGTGTCCTTTGAGGAGCAGCTCAACAACTACAAGGCGTATTATTACGAAGCCCTGCGGCAGTCCTCGGCAGGATGGGAAACGAATGAAAACTCCTATTTCCCCTTTATCGAGAATTTCCTCTCCACTCTCTATATGTGCTATAAGGAGCTGGACAAGCGGTTTGCGGTGGTACACGGTAAGAAGATCACAAAGAAGGCCCGTGTGGAAGCGACTGTTCTGAACAGCCTGACGCCGCTATCCAAAGCCGAGATTTGCAAAATTCACCCCGATGTCAGCCCCACGACCGTTGAAGCCGTCCTCGGAGAGATGGTCAGGACCGGTTCGGTAAAGCGAATTGGTGCAGGACGGACGACACGGTATATTAAGGCATAAGAGGTGTTTTATGAGTAAACAAAAAAGCAAAAAGCCAACCTTTTGGTCAAGATATAAGACACACATTATTGTTATAGTTTCTGCCTCTGCTATTGTCTATTTCTTGATATATCTTGTGTTTAGGGAGAATGGCATTTTCCCAGTTGGAGTAGTACCCTGTAAGTGCAGTCGCAAAATCCCCAA
>ULXY01037701.1_pt1 | contig 19240 bp, 23 predicted proteins | sample 1961741 | NCBI WGS metagenome assembly ULXY01 (sample SAMEA4835851, study PRJEB28245) | human gut metagenome | biome: gut microbiome; material: fecal sample | place: Denmark | collected 2008
GTTAAGAACAAGCCTTGACACAGTTTAAATTACACCCCCACATCATAGGATTGTCCTTTTTCAAGAAAGCAAGAATTGCCTTCCATACAATTTCAATCTCCTCCATTTGACAAATAGTTGTTTATGACCTCTATATAACAAGCACGCCTAAACATCAAATCATATACGTTATCTCCTTCTTCTAATTGATGAGAGTAACTAAATTTGGAAGCATATGCTTGTTTTAAGACACCATTATCATTAGTATCATAGACATACTTTTGATATGCTCTATCATTATCTTTACTTTTAAAGATTTTCACCACCTTCTTTTTCCATCCTTCACGATTATCGTTAAGTAACTCCGTGGCTTCATCTGTTGGCACATCCTCATAAATGACAACCTTTTGTTTCTTCACCTTGTTCGATACAATATAATTTCTCAAAGATACATTTTGGTCTTCTCCGTTCTCCAGAACACTAAATTGCACTTCTACTTTAGGAATTCTATTACCATTAACAAAATCTCTTGGTATAATATATCTAAATGGAAATTCAAAGATGTTACTAACAACACACTTAACTGTATTTACGATATCTTCAGATACCTTATCTGGTGTATCGTATATTATTACAAGCCAACGATTTTCATAAACTCCATTATTGTCTTGCACAAATGGATACAATAATGCATAATTTTGCTTGCTACCAAGTTTGTCAGTATCTGTTATATCATGCGGTACCTGATTGCCTTCATCCAAATACAAGTCAGATAATCCACACTTATATTCTTCAATTTCCAGTTCTACAACAGGGGTTTGACCTATCATAAACTGAGATGTTGAAATGTTTTTTATCACTTTTCTTCTAGCTCTTCCCCTATAGTTGTAAACAAACTTTTCATTAGCAGGAAGGCCAGAATAATTAGTAACCAAATTACAAACATCGCTAACCATTTGAGCGCATCTCTCATGGCGACTATCCAAAACATTGGTTAGCATAGTTGGAAACTTAATTGAATTAGCCATATACAAATACTTTAAATGATTTCAAATATTCTGTTACATTCTAAAAGACGCCATAAGCCCTGAGTTGATAGAACTCATCACCTTCTATATGTGTCTTTTTTACTTCCATAATAACATTATTCTAAATTAAATGACTCGATTCTGTTATTACCATTTTACTCAACTGAGGAAGCATACGCTCTATCTTCTTGCATTTCACTTCTATTATAATAGAAGTCCATATCATCCAAGAGGTCGTAGCATTGTTCCTCTGGCATATCTCCTCCATATCCTCCTGCTACGATTGCAATAGCTGCCAATCTACGGGCATCTTTGTCTATACGGTGGTCATAAACTCCTTTTAATATGATAGGTAATGTCTCATACATGACATTGCAATAGTGCAGCAACTCAGGAAATTCATCGGATTCCGTGAGATAGGCACTTAGCATTTCCTCCTGATATTGGCGAAGAAGCAAGAAGTACTTCTCTTTGGCAATATGTCCCCTGATGTTTTGAGTCATTATCCAAAACAGGGCATGAGAGAGGACGATTCTGTCCTCACTGGAATGATAATAGAAGAAGCTGTCTTCAGGCTTTCTATTCGCATTCAGTCGTTGCTCCATTTCTGCAAACATCTCCTTACGTATATCTCTTAATTCTTTTGCTGCCATAAGTATATTTGTTTTTCTTTTCTTATGATATGTCTAGACAATTCCGAAGTCTTCCACTCCCAATGTATTCAATATGACACGGTTCGTGTACTGCGACACCACCGTCATAAAGAGCATTCGGAAGTAAAGAAACTACGTATTCTTCGCCATTTGCTTGGGGGTATTTGATTGAGAGGACATGATAAAAGTTCGTTAAAAGTGCTTATACCTTGAAAAATCAAATTTAGGATTAAGAACAAGCATCCTATTTCTAATCTTATTATTTGCATAAGGAGCTTGTCTTCGATCATAAATCTGACCATTACTGTTCGTGGCATCTATCAATTGCTCCACTTGCTTCTCGTCAAATTCATTAAGATGAGGTTCTATGAAATCATCGAATCGCCAGTCTGCTTGGTCATAGCAATTACTTGCTGCATATAATTCTATGTAGTACTCTAATGCTTTTGAATGACCTGCAATATTTTCAAGAAACTCTGCTATATATTTTAGATACGCATGATAGCAATTCATGGTCTCTTCAAAAATATGCTTAACGAAATCTGTACTCCTAAAAATAGCAAGTCCGTTCAGACTATTAAAAGGATCATTGTCTATTATGGCATTTATCTCTAATTGTTTTGCGTTAGGCAATGCACCGAAAAAGTCAGGATATTCATTGAAAAACTTTATCAGCAGAACTAAAAGCGTTGAGTCTTTACTCTTTATATTGTTAGCAAAGTAATCTTTGTTTTTAGAGAAATTGCTTAAAAGGGTTTCTTTATGTCTATTCACCAACAGTTTCAATAAAAACAAATTAATTACTCTATTTGTCTTGCATTCGTCATTGTCTAACATAAAGACAAACTTCCATAGAGTTTTAAATATATGTTTCTCTAATTCTATGCTATTAAATTTGTCCAAGAATTTACTCTCGACATATTGCTTCAATTGTTTCTCATCAATAATTATATCTTTAACTGAGGATAAATCATTCAATATAATATTGAACAGCTCTTTCACTTGAAAAGCTGGCTTAACCAAAATTCCCTCAAGCATATTGCGAATGTGTCCCAACACTATGTCGCTGTTTGGACGATATAATTCTCGGCTTCCATTTATCACTGGATGGGCGCATAAATGGCGCAACTGCTGTAAAGAGCAAAAGTTACTATAATCAGCCGTGCTTAATATTTTATTGGCATTTTTGCATTTCTCTGGCACATCACGTTCCCAATCTGTGGATTTTGGATTATTCTCCTGTTGCGTTTTTAATTCGTCGAGTATCTTTTCTGCACCTTTGTCACCATAGATACTTACCAAATCTTCCAATTTGAAAATCAAATCACAGATAACTGTAGCATATAACATGACTATAGCAGAGCGTAAATTTCCAGAATAATAACAACTCAACACTTCGCTAAAATAATCCGCTGTACGCTGATCTTGTATCTGTGCTCTTAACTTATCTAATAATGGATTATTCATAATAATTGAATCTTATACATCAGTTCTTCGTCTAGCAAGTCCACATCCATGTTACCAGCCAGAAAAAGCTCTCTATCTTTGATAGGGGCAAACTGATACCTATATATTATAAATGTACTCATGACAATTCTGTAAATATAGCTATTGGATCTATAATGCATTCATTTTCAGAACGACCATTAAACTGCATTTCAAGATTTGCTATTGTTTCGTTCATCCCTTGTGCAGCAGTTTTCATATCAACGCCTTGCAATTCAGGAATCTCTGGCTTTGGGTTTCCTGCTTGCGTTATGATACCAATAACTGTAAATTCTTTCTCTGTTATACGAGAATACTTTGAAACAAGAACGTTTCCTCTTTCTTTAAAACATTGAGGATTCGCAACAACTGAAAAGTTGAGAGAAGATTCTGACAAAATAACTCGAACTTCAAAACTTTCTTGAAATCCGAATTTCATAACCGTAGATAAATTCTTAATGTATTTATCATCCAAGACTAAGCCTTGCTGCTTTAATTGCTCCTCTATCTTTTTCTCTACACTCTTTACAATCTGCTGCTTTTTGTTCCGTTGTTCCCGATCTTTTGTAGTTGCAATATCTTGATTGAACTGCTGCATTAGTTGCTCGTTTGCTACATATTGTAAGCTCCCAATAGCACGTCCAATGTTATTGAAATTATCGATAATATATTGCATTCGAGCATAATCACAAAAGACTACCTTGCCATGAATTCTTACGAATCCTTTATCAAGCAAATCGGCCAAGTCGTCTGTTGGCTTGATATCATACAACAAAGAGCGTTCTTCCAATTCTTTTTCAAATAGATTGAAAGCAAAATCATGAAGATAGCACATTTCAGATTTTCCTTTTGACTGAGACATCATGTCTGCCATAAACCTTCCTGACAAAAAGTTTCCTTTTTGCTGTTGCTCTTCATTAAAGCTCTCTGTCTCTTTTTTCAAAATGTATTGCGTCATTCCCTCGAATAGCTGTGAAGAAATGGAATACATTTTATCTTCATCAAGATAGATGAATGATTTTATATGTATTGTTTTATTTTTGTCCATTTAAAAATTTTGTTTTCCTCAACTCCTTTTCCTTAAAATAACCACTGATATTCTTCTTTCGGTAACGTATTATCGAAATGATAATATTAGTCATCCCCATTATAAAAATAAAAACGACGATGCCTATATACAACATACTCAAATTATCCATATACTATACAGTGCTGAGTTTTACAATTAATTTATAACTGAAACCTAAAGACAAAAAACATAATAAAACTGATGTAATATTTAATGCTATAGGGTTTAGTATCTGTACATTTGAGTTTTCTGCGACATACAGACACCCCAAATTTATACTGAGAAATATCAGTATTAGTATTGACCAAAACTGCTTTGATAATTTTTCTTTTTTGCTATTTTCGTCATTCTCTTTCATATTAATCATTTCATTAATGTTTGAAAGATTTAGAGTCAAACCGAAAAACACAAAATCTATCGCTGAAAAATACATTTTCCATGTGGAATTTATCATAAACAAAGCTGTTAATGCTCTGATAATTATTGGTAATGCTCCAACTATGGCTGTATAATATATCCAATTTCTTTTTTTCATATCCTTAGTAAGCGGTCACTTTAGGTACGTTAAGCCCAAAATGAATGCTTTTTTATTATCTGTGAATCATCGTTAGAACGTAACTACTGATTTTCAGTAGTTAGCACATCCAACATTTTTCCAAAAAACACATATTATTAATTAGTATTGCCAAAGCTACCATCAGGCAGCCTTGACATTCACCTTTTTGTTCGAGTTATAATTACATGGGATTAGGGACATGATAAGATTTTCGAAAACCTACCCGTCCTTCCTTACCGTTAAGGAAGGCTCCACCTTTCTCACCAAGCCTCTCTTCCCTCAGGGACGAGAGGATGTAACCGCCCTCCGGTGCTCAGAACCGCTACGCTATAAGGTTGGCGGGGCATCAAAGCCCTAGCCATGTTTTGCGGGATGGGACCGCCAGACTGTTATGGGGATCAGCTTGCAATTATATTGCTGAAAGTGGGTGCATGGAGAGGGCTTGCAGGTTAAGCCCACCAAAATTGTTCCTCATTGCAGTATCGCTCTGCACTGGTCGTCGCTCGAATGAGGAATATTGTTTTTATTCTACTTTTGATAGGATTACCTCAGGTGAGGTGCCCATCAGGGTTATGGCGGAAATCTTATGACCGCCATTGGCATTTAATGAATGACCACAATGATAGAGGCTGTCATCTATGATAAGCCAGCGGTCATGAGACTCGTTACGCCATTTTCTAATATCTATATGATTATCGGGGAATAGGCTGTCATGCTCATCCATGAGTCGTTGCATTCCTTAGTAATCCATATTACGTGTAACCATACGATTGCCTTCTTTTCTAACTGTTCGGAATTTCCGAACAGTTGCCGACTGCACCAATTCTCCTTGCTGATAAATATTAGTAATGTGCTCACTAATATTAGCTTTACTAGAACCAAAAAGTTCAACCATTTGAGCTTGCGTAAGCCATACCGTATCTTCTTCTATTTTTACTTGAAGAGAAATGCTTTCATCTGGTTGATAGAGCACTATCTGAGAATCATCAGCCATAGGCTGTATATTATTGTCGTTTGCCATAATCATACATTTTTATTGCTAATATAGCGACAAAAGTACGATTTTATTTCGTAATCACCAAGAAATCAAGAGAAAATCTTCATTACGTAACCATTTTTATTTTAACAATCTCTTTGTTCCTCATTGCAGTATCGCTCTGCACTAGTCGTCACTCGAATGAGGAGGTTATTCTAAAGTTCCACATCATCCAAATTCACATCCGACAAGTCTGCTCCAATAACCGTCACTCGATTGTTGTATTTACGTATCTCATGCCCATCCTTTATTTGCTTGGTGTAGCGATTGGCATCCAACTGGAGGCAACGACACACATTGCGACTTGCTATTTCCATGTTCTTGTCGATAATGATGATTTGTGCATCGTGGTTCTCTCGCAACATATCACAGAAATAGTTGTCGGCTGAAGAGAATGAATAGCCAAGAATGATGATCTTACTTGCACGCAGCACCATCTGAGAAGCATGATACCATGTATCAATGTAATGCTTGGATATGACAGGGCGCAACTTTAATGGTGGCAAGAATGATGGGATGGGTATAGACTTATGGTCTGGATCAAAACTTATCTCGGCTGCAAGTTGATTCTTGAAAAAATCTTCTAAATCAATGGTCGTTAAATCATCATGCAGAAAATCGTTCTTGTTCTCTACATCTACATACTCTTTGAGTGAGCCATGGAAATAGAGAGCAGTCGGAGAGGCTTGGGAAGCATACGATGTATAGTTGAACGTGATGACTTGGCAGTCTTTTCCTTCCAATTGGTCGTAAATAGTGTGGTTTTCTTTGTTCTTTACAGCCACATTCTCCTGCGCCTTTCGCTGCTCCTCGCTTACCAAGTATGCCCATAGTATCCAGGATATGTATAGATAGTCGCGGATATAACTGTTTTGCCCCGTATAAAATCCATAGAAATACCCTGCGAGCAATTGTTCTATATCGAGCATATTCTTATAGATATGGCGCAAGATGGGATTGTTCGACTCATGGATGCTCTTCTGAAGTATCTCCACGATGATGTTCTTGAATGTGTCGGTATAGTTGAGATGGCTTAAATCTATGATGCTGTCATCTTTTACTACCGTATCAAACACCTCTTCTATCAAGTTCATCGTCTCGGCATCAATCTCTGCTCCTTTCTTGAAGTCCAACACCTTTTTGAAAAGGCGAACGATAAGCATACCCAACTTGCGTTGTGACTCATCAAGGCTTGCGTTGTTGGCAAGTTCGTCGTTGATATTATGGCAAATGGAAACAATCTCCCTGTCCAAGTCCTTTGCCAAACGGTCGATGGCTGTACTCACAAACTTGTCGAAATGGAAATGTACTCTGCCTATTGCCTTGCGCAAAATGGCATCAAGCGTCTTGCCTTCATCGGTTTCCAAGAAATCGACAATGCGAGGTATAAGGTCGGCTGATGTCGGCAAGCCTATTGTGGCATCCACTCCAGCACCGAGCACTACCAGACTAAGTGGCTTATCCTTGCTTCCCAATATTTTGCGAGCGAATTCCTCACCAAAGAAATATTGGTTCTGAGTCTTTGCCTTGGGAGCAATTTGATTGGCTCCGTTGTTGATATCAAATGATGTATCTGCCATTTTCAAAATTTGAATGTTAGAAAGAGGGTTAGGATACTTTTTTGGGGGTGTTTTAGCGACCTGCTTGACGGATAGTCTTTTTGCGCGCCGTCCAGGCAGTATTGATTGCCACCCGGATGTTGTCGATGGTCTGTCCTTTCTCCCATTTCGGAACGAAGGGAAGGAGAAGGGAAATGAAACTCTGCTTCACTATCAGCTCATCGGTAAGGGTAGGCTCTTGCTGTCGCATGGTTGCCACCACCTCGCCCAGGTCTCTCGCTGTCTTGCAGGAACGAAGGAGGGTGATGTAGCCTCGCAAGGATTCCACCTTATTTATATATATAGACAAAGCCTGTTCTTCCTCGGTGAGAGGTTGAGGTGCTTCGCCATCCTTGGCAAGCGTCTTCTCTGCGAACTGGTCGCCATAGAAGTTTTGCTCTGCCTTTGTAGCGTTGGGGAGGATTTGGTTATTGCCTCCGTATATGTTGAAAGTTACATCTGACATCGGATAAAGGTAAAAAGGTAAAAAGGTAAAAGGGTAAAAGGGTAAAAAAGGTAAAAGGGTATAAAATGACTTGCTGGCTATGATTTCTTAATGATTTTCTTAACCTTATTCAATAGATATTCAACGTTTTTCAATGCCTTTCAACGGAATTGTTTTCGGACTGCGGATGTTGTATCTTTGCAACCGTAAATCAGACGGGATTACAAATCCCTTGATACACATAGATGATGCGCAAAGTCTATCTTCACTTAGTATTAACAATTTAAAAGAAAGGAATCGATTATGATTGAGTATTCTATTTACATGATGGGTAATCCTATCAAACCAGAGGAGCCTCAAAAGGCTTATGCCAAGAACCAAGTTCGTGAAATCTGGGACTTGAACAAGTTTTGCAAGCACATTGCTTCACATAACGCTGGCTACAGCCGAGGTATGGTGAAAGCCATCCTGTCGGACATGTGCGACTGCATTGTAGAGCAACTGCTCAACGGCAACAAGATTAAACTCGGTGAGTTTGGTGTCTTTAGCATTTCCATCAACTGTGAGGGTGCGGAGTCGCTGGAGAAGTTTACCGAGGAAAACATCAAGTCGGTGAACATCAAGTTTAACCCTGGTGTGGACTTTGAGAACCTTGTTGATAAAGCTGAGTTCAAACTCGTAGCAAGCCGTGCTGGTCAAGCTGCCTTGCTTAAGGCTGAAAAGGCGAACGAGACTACCGTTGACCTGGAGGCTGCGAAGAAGAAGCCTACCAAGGACGAGGGTGACGGTGGCAACAAGCCATCTGGTGATGGTGGTGATACACCAAACCCTGGTGGTGACAGCACTTCTGGTGGCGACAACACTTCTGGTGGCGGCAGCAACCCTGACGGAGAGGATGTAGGAATGTAGGAGTAATCCATCGGCTGTGCCCAGCTTAGGGCTGGGTGCAGCCACCTCTTTGCTATCTAACTGATGTTTCATCTTTAATTTCATTTACTATTATGATCAATTGCAATGAAAATCAAAATTCGGGAATCAAGAAGATTTCTTGGATTCAAATCGCTAACGCTATCGTTCAAGCTATCATCGCTGCCTTGACGGCACTTGGAGTAAGCTCGTGCGCAAACATTTTATAATGGATAATTTATAATGTACAATGTATAATTTATAATGTATAAATATCATGAGAAGACTTCAAATGATGACGGAAGAGGAGGTGAAATACCTCGTTATTCACTGCTCGGCTACGAGATGTGACCGAGACTATACGGAGGAAATGTTGCTCCGTGACCATCTGGCTCGCCACTTCCGTGGCATTGGTTATCACTTCTATATCCGAAAGGATGGTAAGAAGACGCAGCACAGAATGTTGCTGGAAGTGGGTGCTCATTGTATACCTTATAATAGATGCAGTATCGGCATCTGCTATGAGGGAGGTCTTGATGAGCATGGCAAACCTGCCAATACGCTCACCAAAGAGCAGGAGGAGCGAATCGCTGATTTGCTCATCAATCTGCACAAGCTCTTTCCGAAAGCGAAGATTGTGGGGCATCGTGACTTGCCGGGTACCACACCAAAGGAATGTCCTTGTCTTGATACCCATGCCGTATTCGGGTGGATAGAAGAGTTGTGATTAGTGTTCGTGGGCTTGGTGATATACGTTATCATCAAGTCCATGCCTTATTCTTCCACCACAGCAAAGTCCTCTTTGTATAATCCACGAATGGCTACAGCGTAGCCTCCGAAGTCAAAGACGAGCTGACGGTCACGGTCGATACGGACGATGTATCCCTCGCATCCTTTGAAAATGCCTGTTTTCACACGTAGTTTTACATGGTCTTTGGCAAATTTCTCGAATGGGTCTCTAAGAAAGGTCACTCTCTCAGGATTGTCTTTTAAGACAGTCATGAAAGGTTGCATCACCTGATTGCTAATAGATGCAGGCTCACCCTTGCATCTGTCATTTACTAAATGATATTGTGGGTAATATGCTCTTAGAAAATCTTGCAGGTCGCCAGTTTCGCCCTGCAAGAAGACAAGTCCGCTAATGGTTGGCTTCAATTCTTTCTTTACTCCTCCGTTCTCGTTCTTTTGTCTGTATGTGTAAGAACGATGGATAAAACAAGCATGGGAAGAATTGGGATTTTTCTTATTATAGGTTTCCATTTCTTTTTCAAAAACCTGGGCTGTCTTGTTATGGATAAACAGATAACCCCAAGGCATTCCTTCTATACCTGGATCCGATTTTTTATCAGCCCCAGTAATGTTGATGCCCTTTGGTAAGCGCTTGCTTACGTCGGCTGTAGAAGGTGAATTCAAGCAATCCTGCGTCATTTTCTCGTTCTACTTTATGTTCTTGGCTACAACCATACATGATGATTGAGGAAGCCTAGCTTCTTTTATATTATTATGCATAATCTTAATATCTTATGAGCATTAGCCGATATAATCTTGCACATGCTTATTTTTTTACATTCGTTGCTCATTCTTATTAGGAATGATATAACTAATTGCAAAAATACTAATTTTCCCTGAATTATCTGTCAAATTTAATTATTTTTTTGTATATAACTCCCAAAATATACTACAAATGTTTAGCTAATCGGCATTATATGCTTCCTCTAGATTGCGGATTTTCGTTTGTTTCCGAATGCTTTGCTCATTCCTAATAAGAATGGGCGAAGTTTGCTAAACATTTCCACAAAGTGGTTTTGCGGGTGAATTTATGATAGTTCCTTTACAAAGGTATACACTTCAATGGTATCTTCAAGCCTATCATCTTTCCGATTTGTCGATGATGGCTTGCATCGGTTTCATCCACTCGATATTGATATTCTGGTGGGTCTTGCGGCGGTTATAACTCACCAAACCACATTTCAGGTCTGTCTTCTTTAGGAACGCCATATCTACGAATGCCATGCCTCGCAGATAGAAGCTGAGCAGGAACAGGTCTCGTGTCTTGTCAAGGGATGTTCCTCTTGGCAAGTCCAACTTTTCTATCTTGCGAATATCCTTTACAGTAATGGCTCGTTTGGCGGCATTGGCGTAGTTATTCCTGGTACCAATGCACTGCATCTGCTTCATCTTCCAATCTATCTGTGACTGGATGAGGTGATAATACAATGTGCCTTCCTTTCCTGGCACCGAGGATGCTCTGAATTTTACTTTTACTGTTGCCATAATACTAACTTTCTTATTTTTGAATCATGTATTTTTTTATGAACTTCGCATAGTGGCAACTATTGGTAATTTTTCTGAGACAACCAAAAAACTTTAGAATTGTTAAGAAACAGAAAAGCCGTGCAACTTATTGAGTTACACGGCTTTCCCGATAATATTTATTTTGTTTCTATGTCATTTTATGGACTTTACTTAACCTCCTCGAAGTCAGCGTCCTGAACATCCTGGGCGCCATTGTTGCCGCCTTGTGCCTGCTGACCGCCCTGAGCACCCTGAGGACCTGCCTGCTGGCCGCCCTGGTACATCTGCTGAGAAGCTGCCTGCATGACGGTGTTCAAGTTGTTGATAGCTGAATCGATGGCTGCAACATCACCTGCCTTGTGAGCATCCTTCAACTGCTGCAAAGCCTGCTCGATGCCTGGCTTCTTGTCTGCAGGAATCTTATCACCGTTATCCTTCAGGAAGTTCTCGGTGGTGAAGATCATGCTGTCAGCCTGGTTCATCTTGTCAATCTTCTCGCGCTCAGCCTTATCAGCAGCAGCGTTCTGCTCTGCCTCAGCCTTCATGCGGTTGATCTCGTCCTCGCTCAAGCCAGATGAAGCCTCGATGCGGATGCTCTGCTCCTTACCGGTAGCCTTATCCTTAGCTGATACGTTCAAGATACCGTTGGCATCGATATCGAAGGTAACCTCAATCTGAGGAACACCACGGCGAGCTGGAGCAATACCTGTCAGGTTGAACTGACCGATGCTCTTGTTTTGAGCTGCCATTGGACGCTCACCCTGCAATACGTGGATGGTAACCTCTGTCTGGTTATCAGCTGCTGTAGAGAATACCTCGCTCTTCTTGCAAGGGATGGTAGAGTTAGCATCGATGAGCTTGGTCATTACACCACCCATGGTCTCGATACCGAGAGTCAATGGAGTAACGTCGAGCAATACGATGTCACCAACACCCTCTTCCTTGTTCAGGATGGCACCCTGGATAGCTGCACCTACTGCAACAACCTCATCTGGGTTAACGCCCTTAGAAGGCTCCTTGCCGAAGTAGTTCTTAACGAGTGTCTGAACGGCTGGGATACGGCTTGAACCACCAACCAGGATAACCTCGTCGATATCTGATGTAGAGAGCTTAGCGTCACGAACGGCATTCTGGCAAGGTACGAGACAAGCCTGAATCAGGTTGTGAGCCAACTGCTCGAACTGTGCACGGGTCAAAGTCTTAACCAAGTGCTTTGGCATACCGTCAACGGCTGTGATGTAAGGCAAGTTGATTTCGGTAGATGTAGAGCTAGACAACTCAATCTTAGCCTTTTCAGCTGCTTCCTTCAAACGCTGCATAGCCATAGGGTCCTTGCGGAGATCTACGCCTTCCTCAGCCTTGAAGCCATCAGCCAACCAGTTGATGATTACCTGGTCGAAGTCATCACCACCCAGGTGAGTATCACCATTGGTAGAAAGTACCTCGAATACGCCGCCACCAAACTCCAGGATAGAGATATCGAATGTACCACCACCCAAGTCGAATACGGCAATCTTCATATCCTTGTTAGCCTTGTCAACACCGTAAGCCAAAGCTGCGGCTGTAGGCTCATTTACGATACGCTGAACGTTCAAACCTGCAATCTGACCAGCCTCCTTAGTAGCCTGACGCTGTGAGTCAGAGAAGTAAGCAGGAACTGTGATAACAGCATCTGTAACCTCCTGTCCGAGATAATCCTCTGCAGTCTTCTTCATCTTCTGGAGAACCATTGCAGAAATCTCCTGTGGAGTATACTTGCGACCCTCGATTTCAACACGTGGATAACCACCCTCGTTTACTACTGTATAAGGCATTGCCTCAGCCTCTTTCTGGCTCTGAGCGTATGTCTCACCCATGAAACGTTTGATAGAATATACTGTGTTCTTAGGGTTTGTGATGGCCTGACGCTTAGCAGGATCACCTACCTTGCGGTCACCATCCTTAACGAAACCTACTACTGATGGAGTAGTACGCTTACCTTCACTGTTAGCGATTACAACTGGTTCGCTACCTTCGAAAACGGCAACACAACTGTTTGTGGTACCCAAGTCAATTCCAATTACTTTTCCCATGATTATATCTTTTTTTTATTTTTTCGTTATTAATATGTTATTTATCTCATGAATCGCTGCCTTCGGGGAAGTCTGCCGAAGATATGCATCTGTCGGGAACCTCCTGAACTCAGCGTTCACGCTTTCCTTAATAACAAAGCATGTGCCAAGGGAATTTTAGTTCAAGGTGGCTGACAAGGTGTCAGATGATGCTGACAAAATAAAAGGAATCAAGATATAGGAGGCGATAAAATGTCGCATTCTCCCTATCTTGATTCCTGTAATATGATTGAGAAATCTTTCTTTTCAGATAAAACTCCTATATATAATAAGGTGTAAAACCTTATCTGGCTTTATTTCTGCTCCTTGGCAGAAAGTGCTTCGCGAACCTTAGTCTCCAGTTCGTCGAGAAGTTCAGGGTTATCCTTGAGCAATGCCTTGCAGGCATCGGCACCCTGTCCGAGTTTAGAACCGCCATAGCTATACCAGCTGCCGCTCTTTTCGATGATGTCGTTGGCTACTGCCAGACCGAATACCTCACCGGCACGGCTGATGCCTTCGCCAAACATGATGTCGAACTCAGCCTTGCGGAAAGGAGGAGCCACCTTGTTCTTCACAACCTTTACGCGAACCTGATTACCTACTACCTCATCGCCATCCTTGATAGCTGTTGCCTTGCGGATATCCAAACGCACTGATGCATAGAACTTCAATGCATTACCACCGGTGGTTGTCTCTGGGTTACCGAACATAACACCAATCTTCTCGCGCAACTGGTTGATGAAGATGCAGGTAGTGTTGGTCTTGCTGATGGTAGAAGTGAGCTTGCGGAGGGCCTGACTCATCAATCGAGCCTGAAGACCAACCACATTGTCACCCATATCGCCTTCGATTTCCTTCTTAGGAGTCAAGGCTGCTACAGAGTCAACAACTACGATGTCTACAGCAGCAGAACTGATCAGCTGGTCGGCAATCTGCAACGCCTGCTCACCGTTATCTGGTTGTGAAATCCACAAGTTATCAACATCAACGCCCAATTTAGCCGCATAGAAACGGTCGAAAGCGTGCTCAGCATCAATGAAAGCAGCGATACCGCCAGCCTTCTGAGCCTCTGCGATGGCATGGATAGCCAATGTTGTTTTACCGGAAGATTCCGGACCATAAATTTCGATGATACGTCCCTTAGGATAACCGCCTACGCCCAGTGCATTGTCGAGAGCGATACTACCTGTAGGGATAACTTCGATATTCTCAACGTGCTCATCGCCGAGTTTCATGATAGAGCCCTTACCGAAGTCCTTTTCTATCTTTGCCATGGCTGCCTGAAGGGCTTTCAGCTTGCCTTCATTGGGATTCAATTTTCCCTCTTGCATTTCTTTTGCCATATCTTATTTAGTTTAAAGTTTAGTCAATTTCCAAATCGCCATCAAACACTTCGTGCCATGGCAATCCCTGCTTGTTGAGCTGCTCCATGAATGGATCTGGGTCGAACTCCTCTACGTTCCAGACGCCTGGCTTCTTCCAGATGCCCTTGAGGAACATCATGGCACCAATCATGGCTGGTACACCGGTGGTGTAGCTAACGCCCTGCATACCGGTTTCGTTGTAAGCCTCCTGGTGCTTGCAGTTGTTATAAACGTAGTAGGTGCGCTCCTTGCCATCCTTCTTACCACGGATGCGGCAACCGATAGATGTTTCGCCATCATAGTTCTCACCGAGATCCTGTGGGTTAGGCAATACGGCCTTGAGGAACTGCAATGGAACAATCTTCACCTTGGCTGTCTTGCCGGAACCGTCTGCCAATGGAGCCTCGTACTCGATTTCGTCGATGCGGCTCATGCCGAGGTTCTGAATGCAGTCGAGGTAGGTGAGATACTGCTGACCGAAGGTCATCCAGAAGCGTGCCTCCTTGATGGTAGGGTAGTTCTTTACCAGGCTCTCCAACTCTTCGTGGTGCATCAGATAGCTCTCGCGAGGGCCGATGTTAGGGTAGGTGAGAGGCTTGTGGATAGAGAGTGGGTCGGTTTCAATCCATTCGCCATCCTTATACCAGAGTCCCTTCTGGGTAATCTCGCGGATATTGATTTCAGGGTTGAAGTTGGTTGCGAAAGCCTTGTGATGGTTACCGGCATTGCAATCCACGATATCGAGCACCTCAATCTCATCGAAGTGATGCTTGGCTGCATAGGCGGTGAAGATGCCGGATACACCTGGGTCGAAACCGCAGCCGAGGATAGCGCAGAGACCTGCCTGCTCGAACTTATCCTTGTATGCCCACTGCCATGAGTACTCGAAGTGAGCCTCGTCCTTAGGCTCATAGTTAGCGGTATCCATGTAGTTGCAACCGCAAGCCAGACAGGCATCCATGATGGTGAGATCCTGGTAAGGCAAAGCGAGGTTGATGACAAGTTCAGGCTTGTAGCTATTGAAGAGAGCCTTCAACTGCTCAACGTCGTCGGCATCCACCTCAGCTGTCTGAATATCCATCTTGTAGCCTTTTGCGTGGATATCCTTAACTAGCTTATCGCACTTTTCCTTGCGACGGCTAGCAATCATAAACTCGGTGAAAACGTCCTGGTTCTGGACGATCTTGAAGGCAGCTACGGTAGCCACGCCACCTGCGCCAATCATAAGTACTCTACTCATTTTTTATCTTTAATGTTAAGTGTTTAATGTTTACTTTATCTCATTTGCCGAAATCCCCAGGGCATTCATGAGCGAATAACCGAGAATCTCCTGTCTGAAGTTGCCGCCTGGCATGGGCTGCATGGCAAAGAGGGTGATGCGCCTGTCATCGTCATCAACCTTACGGAGTATCTCGCGGAGTCGGTCGTAAGCATCTCCATCCTCAGAATTTGGGATTACCATCACTCGCTTCACTTCCTTGGCGTTGCATACGGTGCGTGCCACATCTACGAGGAAGTCATCCTTGCCTACCATCTTCTCCTCTGTAGGATAAGAAGAGATGATGAATTCTCCGAGCTTATCATCCTTGAAAGCCTGAGCGTTCAGATCCTTCTCATAGTTGGCAGGGCGGAAGTTCTTCATCGCCATCGACTGCTTGTCGTGGATAAGCACAACCTGTGTCTCGTGCTCGCCCTCTCTCAGACCTCCATCAAGGGCAATGCATACTGCCCATTGTGCCATATCGGCTGGTTGGATGCGACGGTTAATCATTCGTTCGAAGTTGACTATCAGGTCGAAAGCCACTCGGTCGATATAATCGGCGTCAGCGATGATTACATTCTCGCTCCATTTTATATTGTTTGTATCTAATGTATTCATTGGTGCAAAAATTAAGCAAACGAGCATGATGAAAGCTTGCTTTCAAATTGTCGAGTGCAGATTATTTCTGCAAATTTACGAATAAATTTCGTAATTAAGGCATTTTGGAAATATAAAATAATAAAAAAGATAGTATTTTCATCATTTCTTCATTTGATGGAATACTATCTTCTGTATTTTATGTGATAATCCGAGGCTCTTCTTCTTGCCATTCTCCGGTCTTCTTTCTCGGCAATCCGGGCTCTTCTTCTTTCTGCTCTCCGAAGTCTTTTATGCGATAATCTTCGCCAGATAATGTCCGGCGAGTACGGCGATAAGTCCCAGCGCCAGACTTCCGAAGAGATAGAGCATCATATAGAGGTAATTTTCTTCTTTCATCAGTCCCGCCCCCTCGTTCATAAAGGTAGAGAAGGTGGTGAATCCTCCGCAGAACCCCGTGGTGAGCAGCAGTTTGGCAGATGGCGACATCCATCCCCCTTCCCTCCAGTACAATCCCGAGAGAAACCCGATGATGAGGCATCCTGCCACATTCACCGCCATCGTTCCGAACGGAAAGGCAATCACCGTGCAGGATTGCACCATCTTCGATACCCAATATCTCATGCCGCCTCCGAAGAAGCTGCCAATGCTTACTATCAATACTTCTTTCATCTCCTTATCTCCTTATATAATAAATAGGTGATTTATAAAATGCAATCGGAGAGAGATTCAGTTCTCTCCCCAATCATCTATTGTTCCTGTTTTTGATGAGAAACTGCATCCTATCTTGAATATCTTTCTCTTATCTGATAAATATTCCCGAGCATATCCCATATCTTCGATTTGCTGGAGTGCTTCTCTTGCGCTTCCATCCCTCTTAAACTCAAATATATAAATGTATAGAGGAGTTTCTATGATGCAATCTACTCTTCCTTCGCTCTGTTCTTTTTCAATGAAGATGGTATAGGAGCTGATCATCCTCAATACCAGATAGAATGTATATTGGAAATAACGCTCCTTCTCACGTTCATCATCTTTTCTTCGTTGGGAATAAGGGATGCTGGCAAAGAAAGAAACCATCAGCTGATGCAGCTTTTTGCATTCTCCCTTTCCCAATGCTTCGATTACCTGTAGAACCCAGGAATCTGGTGAAACCTTTGGCTTCAGATAATCTGCAGCCAGCAAACTGATGAATCCCCTTCTTACTTCATCGTTCGGAAAATCCAACAGATAGGAATTGGTATTCCTTGACCATCCCTTGATAGTCAGATATCCGCTTTGATATATCATTGGCAAAGGACGCTCTACGGTGGCCTTGTAATCGTCGAAATCCTTGGTGGGATAATATTTCCCCACCAGTTCGTTGATGTTTTCATCGCTATGAGCTAGCAGGCGAACCAGATAGGTGGGCGAACCCGTTTTGAACCAATAGTCATCGATGAGCATTTCCTTGAAGGCGCGCAAGATACTGAAAGGATTATATACGCCTCGCATCCTGCGGCTGAAATGGTAACCATCAAACTGGCGTTTCAGTTTTATCAGCATATCTTCCTTTGAAACATCATATTCCTCGGCCATTTCTGTGATTTGCTGCGCAAAGGTTGATTGCAACTCGTCTTCAGTGATGCCGAGAAGCGTATCGAAGTGGGCAGAAAGGCTGATGTCTTCGGGTTGGTTGAAACCGCTGAATACGCTTACTTGCGAAAACTTGGTAACTCCCGTAAGCAGAACGAATTGCAGGTCTTTGTCGGCAGCCTTGAATACACTGTAGAAGCCTTTCAGAATTTCCCGATGCCTATCTTCCAACAGCCGCTCGTTGCCATCTGCATCGGTTGTTTTCAGTGTAGAATCCAATACGTCTAGCAGAGGCTTGTCGTATTCATCAATAAGGACAACGGCGCGAAGTCCTGTTTTTTCGTGGGCATTTCTCAGTACGCCAATGAATCTGTCGCCGAGGGTGGAAGCAAAGGGGGCTTTGCCGTAGATGGCTTCCTGCGATTCAACGAAATCAATCAGCGTCTTCTCCAGCTGACCTGCTTGTGTGAAATCCTTGCCGTTGAAATCAAGGTGGAATACCGCATATTGTTTCCAGTCGGTTTCCAGATGATCAATGGCTAGGCCCTTGAACAGTTCTTTTCTTCCTTGGAAATAGCATTCCAGTGTAGATACGAGAAGTGACTTTCCAAATCGTCTGGGACGACTCAGAAAGTAAATCTTGCCATTTTCTACCATATCATAAATCATCTGAGTCTTATCTATATAAAGATATCCTTCTGTGATGATTTTCTCAAAGCTCTGTATGCCTATCGGATATTTCATATTGCCCATACTCTTGTTTCTTATTTTCTGCAAAATTACAAAAAATAACGATACAAGCAAATTTTTTATGTACCTTTTCTTAATTTTTCCCTCTAATCTTTCTTTAAAGGGATAAATAGAAGCAGGGAAGATTCCTCTTCTTACAGATAAGATTATGTTGAACAATTAATATTAATAGGAGAAACAAGTTATGAAACGAGTATTCAATCTTTTGGTAGTGGATGAGAGTGGCAGCATGAGTATTATCGAGCGCCAGGCACTGGTGGGTATCAACGAGACCCTGACCACGATTCAGAAAATGCAGAAGACGCATAAGGACATGGAGCAGCGGGTTACGCTCATCACCTTCGACAGCACCCACAAGAATCTGTTTTATGATAATGTGTCTGCTCATCATACTAAGCCTTTGAAATCAAGGGATTACAACCCATGTGGCGGCACCCCTCTTTATGATGCCATCGGCATGGGCATCGCCAAGATCAACGCCCTGACCACCGAGGATGATAGCGTATTGGTAACCATCATTACGGATGGGGAGGAGAACTGCAGCGAGGAG
>ULXY01015477.1_pt1 | contig 19229 bp, 20 predicted proteins | sample 1961741 | NCBI WGS metagenome assembly ULXY01 (sample SAMEA4835851, study PRJEB28245) | human gut metagenome | biome: gut microbiome; material: fecal sample | place: Denmark | collected 2008
GGCGCGCCGGAGAGCATCCTCACCGACGCCAAGCCCCATGTGGGGACGGATATGCTCCATGTGACCCTGGTGAACCTGCGGCGGCAGCTGCTGTCCCTGGGGGCGCAGGTGCGGTTCGGGCACCGGGTCACGGGACTGCGGGTCCGGGACGGAGCCCTGGAGGGGCTGGAGGTTACAGGGCCGGAGGGGCCGTATGTGCTGCCTGCCCGGCATGCGGTGCTGGCCCTGGGCCACAGCGCAAGGGATACCTTTGAAATGCTGCACGCCGCAGGGATACAGATGCAGCAGAAGCCCTTTGCCGTGGGAGTGCGGATCGAACACCGGCAATCGGACATGGACGCAGCCCAGTACCGGCAGTTCGCCGGGCACCCGTGTCTGCCCGCCGCCAGCTATAAGCTGTCATGTCACCTGGAAAACGGGCGCAGCGCCTTCTCGTTCTGCGTTTGCCCCGGGGGACAGGTGGTGGCCGCTGCGTCGGAACAGGGGCGGGTGGTCACCAACGGCATGAGCGCATATGCCCGGGACCGGGAGAACATCAACGGCGGCCTGCTGGTAAACGTGACGCCGGAGGACTTTGGCAGCGGGCATCCCCTGGCGGGGGTGGCCTTTCAGCGGCAGCTGGAGGAGGCAGCCTTCCGCCTGGGCGGCGGCGGCTACGCGGCCCCGTGCCAGCGGGTGGAGGATTTCCTGGCGGGGCGGCCCTCTGTGGGGCCGGGTCGGGTGATCCCCAGCTATCGGCCCGGGGTCCGGTGGACGGACCTGCGGCAGTGTCTGCCGGAATTTGTGTGGGAGACCCTGGCGCTGGCCCTGCCGGTGCTGGACAGAAAAATACAGGGCTATGCCCAGGGAGATGCCGTTCTGACGGCGGTGGAGACCCGGTCGTCGTCGCCGGTGCGCATCCTGCGGGATGAGAGCGGCCAGTGCAGCGTCCGGGGCCTGTATCCCTGCGGCGAGGGTGCGGGATATGCCGGAGGCATCCTGTCCGCCGCCGCCGACGGCATGCGCTGCGCGGAAAAAATATGGGAGGTATACAGCGGATGAAAAAAATTGCGGTGATGGAGGACTTTCTCACGCCGGAGCACCGGAAAAGGGTGCTGGCAGCGGCGGAAAAGCACGGCTTTGCGGTGGACTTTTACGGGCGGGGCAAGGCTCCGGCAGAGGGGCTGGACCAGTATGAGATCATCTACGGATGGTGCGAGCCCGGAGACCTGAAGCGGGCCACGGCGCTCAAGTGGTACTGCTGCGGCTTTGCGGGGGTGGACCTGCTGTCCGATGACGGGCTGTACGCCAATCCCGACGTGATGCTGTCCAACTCCTCCGGGGCCTATGGGCTGACCATCAGCGAGCACATTCTGATGGTGACGCTGATGCTGCTGCGGCGGATGCCGGATTTCCAGGACATCGTCCGGCGGCGGGAATGGGTCCAGGAGCTGCCTATGCGGTCCATTTACGGCAGCCGCATCACGGTGCTGGGCGCCGGGGACATCGGCACGAATTTTGCCCGGCGGGCCAAGGCCCTGGGAGCCGCCCACATCTGCGGCGTGTCCCGCAGCGGCCGGAACGGGGACCCGGCCTATGACCGGATGCTGCCCCAGCAGCAGCTGGACGAGGTGCTGCCGGAGACGGAGATCCTGGTGATGGCCCTGCCCGCCGTGGCGGACACCGCAGGCATCCTCAGCCGGGAGCGCATTGCACTGCTGCCCCGGGAGGCCATCGTGGTAAACGTGGGCCGGGGCAGCGCCATTGACCAGGACGCGCTGATGGAGGCCCTGAACGCAGGGCGCATTGCCGGAGCCGCCCTGGACGTGGTGGTGCCGGAGCCGCTGCCCAAGGAGCACCCCCTGTGGAGCACCCGGAACCTGCTGCTGACGCCGCATATCTCCGGGAATATGTCCCTGGGATACACCTGCGACCGGAATCTGGACATGTTCTGCCGGGATCTGGACAACTATGCCGCCGGTCGTCCCCTGGAGCACCGGATAGACCGGAAGCGGGGATATTAACAGCAAAACCACGCTGCGGCCGCAGCGTGGTTTTTGGTCTGTCAAAAGCCCCGCAGAGTTCGCGGCCTGCGGGCCGCAAGCTCTGCGGGGCTTTCTTGTTTTATACGTTGAAGCGGAAATAGATCATGTCGCCGTCCTTGACCACATACTCCTTGCCCTCGGACCGCAGCAGCCCCTTCTCCTTGGCGGCGGCCACGCTGCCGCAGGCGATCATCTCGTCGAAGTTGATGGTCTCTGCCCGGATGAAGCCCCGCTCGATGTCGGAGTGGATCTTTCCGGCGGCCTGGGGAGCCTTGGTGCCCTTTTTGATGGTCCAGGCCCGGCACTCGTCCTTGCCGTAGGTCAGGAAGGAGATCAGGCCCAGCAGCTCGTAGCTGCACTGGATCAGCCGGTCCAGGCCGGACTGCTCCACCCCCAGGTCCTCCAGGAACATGGCCCTCTCCTCGGGGTCGTCCAGCTGGGCAATGTCCTCCTCCAGCTTGGCGCAGATGGGCAGCACCTGGGCCCCTTCCTTTTGGGCCAGATCCCGGACCATCCGGAAATACCGGTTGTTCTCATGGTCGGCAAAGCCGGCCTCGTCCATGTTGGCGGCGTAGATGATGGGCTTCAGGCTCAGCAGGTCCGCCGTCTCCACGATAGCCCGGTCCTCCGGGCCGCAGTCGAAGGTGCGGGCGGACTTACCGGCGTTGAGATGCTCCGCCAGAGCCCGGAACACCTCCGCCTCATGGAGGAATTTCTTGTCGCCCTTGGCGGCCTTGGCGGCCTTTTCCACCCGGCGGTTCACCATCTCCAGGTCCGCCATGATCAGCTCCAGGTCAATGGTCTCGATATCTCCCAGGGGATCCACCGGCACGTTGGTGCCGGCATCGGCCACCACATGCATGATGTTCTCGTCATCGAAGCAGCGCACCACATGGACAATGGCGTCGGTGCGGCGGATGTTTTCCAGGAACTTGTTGCCCAGGCCCGCGCCCTGGCTGGCGCCCTTCACCAGGCCCGCTATGTCCACAAACTCGATGACGGCAGGGGTCTTTTTATCGGGCTCGTACATCTCCGCCAGCTTGTCCAGCCGCTTATCCGGCACAGCCACCATGCCCACGTTGGGCTCGATGGTGCAGAAGGGGTAGTTGGCGCTCTCCGCACCGGCGTTGGTGATGGCGTTGAACAGTGTCGATTTGCCCACGTTGGGCAGGCCCACGATACCTAATTTCATATATGATCATTCTCCTTTGATTTTTCTCGTATTTTCAAGGGTTTTCGGGTTTGGCGTTTTGGCTCTTACGCCATTTTTACGCCATTTACGCGTTGAGTTTCATGCGTTTTCATCGGAAACCCGATTTTTCTCAAACTGCCGAACAGCCTGATCAAGGGAATCGGTGGTCACATGGACATACCGATCCATGGTGGTTTTAATGCTGGCGTGTCCCAGCAATTTCTGCAATGCCTTTGGCTGAATCCCGCTTTCGATTGCTCTTGTGGCGTAAGTATGGCGTAACGCGTGCATACAAAAGCGTTTGATTCCTGCCTCATCGCAGATTTTGTAAAGATGTGTGTCATAGGAGCTGTTCTTGGCTGGCTCTCCCGTTCGCCAGTTGATAAATACAAGGTCGCGCATGACAAGTTTTGCGATGGAGCCGGTGCGCCGGTCAATATACTCCAGGGTTTGTGACAGGAGCGGTGATTCTTTCCGGTTCTCCCGGCTATCCCAGACAGATTGCAGAATTTCACAGGCACGGTCCGTGAGTGGAATGGTGCGGTAGCTGTGCTGCGTTTTGGGCGGCCCAGCTCGCCATGTGTGCAGGCCATGCCGGAATTCCAGCGTCTTATTAACTGTAAGGGTTCGCTTTTCCAAGTCGATTGCATCCCACGTCAGACCGATCAGTTCTCCGGTACGCAGACCGGTTTCCAAAATCAAAGCGTACTGGTAGTAGTTATGCGAATTTCTGGCAGCTTGAAGAAACAGGCTTTGTTCCTGCCGGGTGAGAAATTTGATGTCATCCACGGCACGAACGGGCTTGGTATACCGCACGCCGTCCATTGGATGCTTGGCGATCACATCGTTCATTTTTGCAGCCTTGAACATGGTTCCCATTGTGATATACGCCTGACGGATGGTGGAACCTGCATAGATTGCATCCATCTGTAACAGCACTTTCTTGCAGTGCATGGGCTTGACACTGGAAATTGCCATCCGGCCAATGACTGGCTGGATGTTGTGTGCATATCGCTCCCGGTAGTTACGCAGGGTATTGGGAGCTAAATCGCCCACAATATTCTCAATCCAAAAGCCAAACCATTCGTCAACCGTTGTTTCCGTCGGCACAAAAATGTCCTCGTGCTGGTCGGCAAATCTTGCTTCTTCAATCCAGTTTTTTGCTTCGGGAACGGTCTGGAAATACTTTTCGTGGCGTTTCCCTGATTTATCGACAAAGCGTGCGTGATACAACCCGTCCTTTCTTTGGTAGATGCCTTTGCCACACTCTTTGCCTTTGAGGTTTTTTCCCATAATGTACTCCTTTCATGCCAAGGAAAAGAGCACACCACTACACGATAATGATAGCACATAATGCTCTTTTTCTCAAGGTGCATTGCCCATGATTTTCCTGAACCTGTCAGAAAAATCAGATCACCAGTTTCTGGCTGATATATTCCTCAAATTCCTTTCGCTTTACCAGCTTTTTGGTGCCTACGAAAAGAACAAACGGACAGTTGGGTGAGCGCAGCATACTGTCAATTTTGTTGATCCCAATATTGCTGTATTCGGCGGCCTCCCTCGTTGTGAGGGTCATCTTCAAGTGGATTGGTACTTTTTCCATACGATTATCCATGCTGCATCCTCCTTTATGTAGACAGATTGAACGGCTATTTTGGGGGATAGAGGGAAAATCCCCCGGCCCCTTTGTACTGCTTCTGAAATTCCGTGCAAATAAGCGGCTTTTGTGAGGTTATTTGTCTACTCTCGACCGCCGTTTTCGGGCATAGGCGGCTTTCTGTTTCCGATGTACGTTGGCTGCACAGTCGGCACAGTATTTGGCACGTCCAGAACCGGCAATGAAATAAGAACCGCAAATTTGACAGCGCCTGCTTCCCCGGGGGCGTAAAATCTCATTTTCCAGCTTTGGGTTGCCGGGCAGTACTGCGTGACGGAAATACCGGCAATTCAGGCTGTAACTGATGCTCTGCGGACAGACCTGTTCTTCGCCGTCATCCAGCAGCAGGCAGCTCCCGTCTGCGTAGTTGCAGCATCCTTTGACGAGCCTTCGGACGCTGCGGGCCTGTTTGGGTGTAAGGCGGGGCAAGCTGCCATCAGGCTGCCGATCAATCGGTTTCTGTGCATACATTTTCCTCCACATACAGTGCTGCCTCCTTCTTTGTAATGAGCTTGGCGTTGGCCGGATAATTGAGTGTTATCACTGCTGGTCTGCCGAGACCCTGCTTTTTGCGGCAAATTAAACCGCTCTTTTCCAGCTGCTGAAAGATCCGTGTGACGCTTTGACGGCTGCGATGCAGCTTTTCTTGTGCCTGCTCTACCGTAAAATAGAGCCGGATCGCGCCATCCTTTTCAATATAGCCGTTGACCTTGGAAATGCTTGCCCGATCCAACATCAGTGCATACAGCACCTTTGCATCGTTGCCGAGACCTGTAAAGCAATCGTCCATAAGAAATCGTGGAAACGGTATATATGATGCAGCCAGACTTTCCGTGGTGAACTTGTAGAATAACGGTTTCATACATCCTCCTATCCCATCCACCCATTCTGTGTATTGATTGGATTGATGGATGATTTTCTTGAGAGTTGATTTTTTCTTATTGATTAGGGTATGAATTTCATACATGATGACCGTCTGAATATCCACGGCCAAGAAATCCGGTTAGGGTACGGTCTTGAGGAATGCAAAATCCATGGACTGAAAAGCCATATACGGAAAAACCGTACACGGATAAGCCCAATGCGGAGATCATAGTTCAGCTTGTTGTGCCTGTTTCAGTAGTTCCCAGATTTCTTTCTGTTTCGCCTTTAATTCGGCTACATCCTCGGCGTAGAAGTGATCGGTCTGGTTGATGCGGCGACAAATCTGGTTGATGTTAGCAGAAACCCGGCTGACGGCAGCTGCCAACTTTTTTTGTTCGGTGTAATCCACCTTGATGATGTAACCGTCAATGAGCATTTTCCTTGCATATGCCCCCATGTTTTTTGTGCCAAGCTGTGCCATCTTGTGGCGAATCAACTGGCGCTCCTGCTCGGTCACGCAGATTTCAATGCGAATTGGTCTGGTGCGGTTGGCCATGTGGAATCCTCCTTTCACCCTACAACGGACAAGATTTTGCCAATTTGGGGGGTACTTTAAGAAGAAATTTTTCCTTTCACCCTACAACGGACATTCAATGCCGAAAACTTGGCACCCACGGTAAAAAGAATTTAGAACCCTTTCACTTTACAACGGACATTTTTTATGCAGAAAACAGGGGCCTCCTCAAAAATTTTTGAGGGATAGTAGGGCAGAAACAAATTGCCCTTCACTTTACAACGGACATTTTTAGGCCGCTTTGGGGGGTACTCCAAAAAAATTTTTCTTCACCCTGCAACAGGTATCTTCTGCCGGAAATCTGATATTCAAAGAAGGGGCTGCACAACTCTGCGGAGTTGTGAAAACCGCCGGTAAAAAGCAATTACTTCGCAATCACTTCATACCGGCGGTTGTATACCTGCTTTATGTAGAAACCTGGGATTTTGTGCAGAAACCAAGAGGGAATCATGAGGATAGGGAGAATAGCAAGCACAGCCGGTGTCCGTACACCCGGCGATTTTGGCTTGTTGGGAACATCCCAAACCCTTTGTCCTTCGTTGACTTTAATCGTAATTAAAAGAACATTATTTTTTAAATGTCTCTGAATGTATCGTTGACTATCATCATAACGGCAAGTATAATATTGGTGTGTTGAAACGGCGAGGTGACTGCATGAACTATATTGCCGAACTCACTGCTATTGCCAAAGAGCATGGCGGGATTATTGAAACGAAAGTTGCGGCGCAGCGCGGCATATCCAAGGCCATGCTCTATAAGCTGTGCAAAGCAAATAAAATCCATCGTATTGTAAAAGGACAGTACATTCTGCCGGACGAGCTGGAAGATGAACTGCTGTCTATCAGTAGGCGGTCGGCTCAGATTGTTTTCTCCCACGAGACGGCCTTGTTCCTTCACGGCATTTCTGACCGCACTCCCTTTGAACACACGATCACTGCTCCGTCCGGGTGCATCCCTTCGGCGGCAATCAAGGCGGAGTGCAAGGTGTACTATATCAAGCCTGAGCTGTTTGCCTTGGGCCGGACAGAGAAAAAAACGCCTGCCGGGAATCTGGTGCCCTGCTACGATCTGGAACGCACCATCTGCGATTGTGTCCGCAGTCGCAATAAACTGGGAACAGAAACTTTTTTGACGGCATTGAAGCTGTATGCGGCCAGCCCGAAAAAGGATTTGAACAAGCTGAATTCCTACGCAAAGCAGATGCGGGTTGCCAATGTCCTGCGCCAGTATTTGGAGGTGCTGCTGTGAGCAAAGCCATGAGTTTGAAGGCAAAAATCCGAAATATTGCCAAACAGAAAAATATCCCTGCCCAGGTAATTTTGCAGAACTATATGTTTGAACGGCTGTTGGTTCGCCTTGCCGCCTCTGCCTACAAAGAGAAGTTTGTCCTGAAAGGCGGTATGCTGGTGGCGGCCATTGTGGGATTGGATAACCGGGCAACGATGGATCTGGACACCACCCTGAAAAATCTGCCTTTAACGCCGGAGGCGATCCGCACCGCACTGGAAGAAATTTGTGCCGTGCCTTCTGACGATGAAGTGACTTTTGAACTCGGCACAATTTCCCCCATCCGGGAGGATGACATTTACGGCGGTTATCGGGTCGCCCTGAACGCGAAATTTGAAACGCTGCTTACGCCGTTGAGCATCGATGTATCCACCGGCGATGCCATCACGCCCCATGCGGTGCCATATCAGTTTGCCGAGATTTTTGACGAGGAAAAATCTTATGAACTGTGGGCCTACAACATCGAAACCGTTATGGCCGAGAAGGTGGAAACCATTTTGCGGCGCAGCGTGTTCAACACCCGCCCCAGAGATTTCTACGATGCTTATATACTGGCCTCCACCCAGAAATTTGACAAGGCAGTATTCATGCAGGCACTGCGGGCAACAGCAGCCCATCGCGGCACCACGGAACAGATTGCTGATGTACCGGGAATCCTGCATAGCATTGAAGAAAGCCCCCAGCTGCGGGCCATGTGGGAAAAATACCGCAAACAATTTGCCTATGCGAAGGATATTACTTATGAGCAGATTCTGGATGCAGTCAGAAAGCTGGTTGCGTAAAAGGACGCGGGGGAACGGCCACGGCAGATAGCGATGAATCATATGCGGAAATTTAGTCCTACCGAGACGGGACAGGTCTTTCACGCACATAGTTTTAGGAGGATTTCACCATGCCGACACTGGAATGGATTGGAAAAGAGAAAGTGATTAACCACCATCAGGAGGTGCCGTTCCGGGTGTTGGAGCGCCGGTACAGCTTTGATGAAAATGGTCAGATGGACGCCGACAATGGCAGCGAAAATATGGTCATCCGGGGTGACAATCTGGAGGCCTTGAAAGCCCTGCTGCCCCGGTATGAGGGGCGGGTAAAGTGCATCTATATCGATCCGCCCTACAACACCGGCAACGAGGGCTGGGTGTACAACGACAACGTCAATGACCCCAAGATCAAAAAGTGGCTGGGCGAAGTGGTGGGCAAAGAAGGAGAGGACCTTTCCCGTCACGACAAGTGGCTGTGCATGATGTATCCCCGGCTGAAACTGCTGCAAAAGTTGCTGGCGGATGACGGAGTTATTTTCATTAGCATTGATGATATAGAATACACTTATTTGAAAATGATTTGTGATGAAATATTTGGGAACTGGCAATATCAAGCAACTTTGATTTGGCACAGTCGTCAACGGGCAGATAATCGAAACAAAACAATGTTATCCGTAGATCATGAGTATATTTTGGTATATAGCAAAACTCCAGATTTTGCACTGAAAGGAATAAGCAAGGATATATCAAAGTATAAAAACCCTGATAATGATCCACGTGGGCCATGGGCGAGTATTGACCTTTCAGGTTTAGCAAATGCAAGTCAGCGTCCGAATCTTCACTACGATATTATTGATCCTAAAACCGGACTAGTGTATCCACCCAATCCCAATCGCGGATGGTCAAAAAGCAAAGAGAATATAGAGAAAATGATTCAAGAGGGCCGTATCTTATTTCCTAAATCGCCTCAAGGTCGCCCCCGTGAAAAGAAGTTTTTACAAGATTTACTGAGCGAAAATACAGGGTTTTCAAGTATCCTTTTGCCCGAAGTGGGGTTTACAACCGAAGGAACGCGCATGATGAGAAAAATATTCCCAGAAGCGCAATTTGCCTTTCCCAAAAGTGTCAATTTGATTCAAACTCTTGTAGAACAAGCTACTTCTGATAACGATATAATTCTCGACTCCTTCGCCGGTTCCGGCACTACCGCCCATGCGGTTCTGAACATGAACAAGGCCGACGGTGGCAACCGCAAATTCATTCTGGTGGAAATGATGGACTACGCCGACAGCATCACCGCCGAGCGGGTCAAGCGGGTGATTCAGGGCTACGGCGAGGGCAAAAACGCCGTAGAGGGCACCGGCGGCAGTTTCAGTTTTTACGATCTGGGCCAGCCCCTGCTCATCGGCGAAAATCTGAATGAGGAAGTAGCCCCGGAGAAAATCCGGGAATACATCTGGTTTATGGAGACCAAAGCCCCCTATGCTCCGCCCGCCAGTGAAAACGCCTACTATCTGGGCAGCCACAACCACACCGCTTATTATTTCTACTACGAACCCCAGCGGATCACGGTGCTGGATTACGCTTTCCTTGCTACCCTCACCCAAAAGGCGGACGGCACAGTGATCTACGCTGATCGCTGCGCCATCGGGGAAGAAAAGCTGGCCCAGATGGGCATTGTGTTCAAGAAAATACCTCGCGACATTACCAGACTGTAAGGAGGGTCACAGCATGGAACTGAAACGCTATCAGAAAGCAGTCATTGCGGATTTGACCCGCTATTTGCAGCTGCTGAACCAAACCCGAAACTATGCGGCGGCATTCCGCCTGTTCTGGCAGGAAAAAAGCGCCCCTTCGTTGGGACACTATCAGGATATTCTCCCCGGTGTGCCCAATCTCTGCTTCAAGGTGCCCACCGGCGGCGGAAAGACATTCCTTGCCTGCAACGCTATCCGCCCGGTGTTCGATGCGCTGCCCGTCACCAAAACCAAAGCGGTGGTCTGGCTTGTACCCTCCGACGCAATTCTGACCCAGACGGTCAAGAGCCTCAAAGACTCCAATCACGATTACCGCCAGAAAATTGATGTGGATTTCGGCAGCCGGGTGGAGGTATACACCAAGCAGGAACTGTTAAACGGGCAGAACTTCAATCCCACCTCCGTGACAGAGCAGCTTTCCATCATGGTGCTGTCCTACGACTCCTTCCGTGGCCGGGGCAAGGAGGGGCTGAAAGCCTATCAGGAAAACAGCAATCTGGCGCAGTTCGCCAAAGTGCTGGGCAAGCCTGAAAATCCCATTCAGGACGCTGACGAAACCGCCCTGTTTCAGATCATCAATCAGCTCAACCCGCTGGTGATTGTGGACGAGAGCCACCATGCCCGTTCCAGTCTCAGTCTGGAAATGCTGACAAATTTTAATCCCTGCTTTGTGCTGGATCTGACCGCCACCCCCAAAAAGGAGAGCAACATCATCTCCTATGTGGATGCGGTGCAGCTGAAAGCGGAGCACATGGTCAAGCTGCCGGTGATCGTCTATAACCGGGACAAGCAGTCAGAGGTTCTCATTGACACCATTGATCTGCGCCGGAATCTGGAAAAACGAGCCGAGGCGGAATATCAGAAAACCGGGAAATACATCCGCCCCATTGCCCTGTTTCAGGCGCAGCCCAAGGGCAAGGAGGACGCAGCCACCTTTGAAAAACTGCGGGACGAGCTGAAAAACGCGGGAATCCCCGCCGAACATATTGCCATTCGCACCGCCGATGTGAACGAACTGAAAAATGTGGATTTGCTTTCCCCGGAGTGTCCGGTGCGCTACATCATCACCGTCAATGCCCTGAAAGAGGGCTGGGACTGTCCCTTTGCCTATATTCTGGCCTCTCTTGCCAATAAGACCAGTCAGGTAGATGTGGAGCAGATTCTGGGACGGATTCTCCGCCTGCCCCATACCTGCCAGCACACCCAGCCCGCACTGAATATGTCCTATGTGCTCACATCTTCCGCCAACTTTAACGATACGGTGCAGCGCATTGTAAAAGGACTGAATAATGCTGGGTTTAGCGAGCGTGATTGCCGTCTGTTCGAGCCTGCCCCACAGCAGCCGGTGTCTCCCGATCCGGTGCAGATGGTCATTCCCGAAGTGCCCGCAGAACTGGCAGAGGCACAGGACGATTTTTCCCAGCTGGACGGGAAATCCATCGGCGAAGAACTGGAACGCCGCAGACAGCAGCAGGAACAGCCGGAAATTACCCCCAAAGCTGATACCATGCTGGACGAAGCGGAACAGGCAGGCAACGCCTACAATGACGCAATCCGTCAGGGCGGGAGCGACCCACAGACACAAAATCTTCCCTGGGAGGTGCGGGAACAGGTGACGACATTCCATGTGCAGCCGCAGTTTCAGGAGGACATTGCCACGCTGATGATTCCGCAGTTCTTTCAGGTGATTCCCCAGACGCTGTTTACCGATGGAGATTTTGAACTACTGGAAAAAGAGCAGCTGGCCGAAGGCTTTACCCTGAAAGGCAAACCCTACGACATTGACTTTGCTGCCGCTGATGATGAAATCGTCAAAGTGGATGTGCGCCAGAATGAAGGCGGATTGCCCAAAGTATTTAAAATGTCCAGTGCGGATCAGCGGTATTTCAAAGAGTATTTCAATAACCTGCCGCCGGAAAGCCGGGTACGCCAGTGCAAGGCAATGATGCTGCGGCAGCTCAACAAACTGAACATGGTGGATGCCGGGGAGCTTTCCGCCTATGTTGAGCGCATTGTGGATGATATGGACAAGGCGCAGCTTGCGGCGATGGAAAAAGCGCCGCTGGGCTAAGCTGAAAAAATCCGCAGAAAGATTGAGCAGCTTCTAACGCAGCACTACAAAGAGACCTTTATCCAATGGCTGGAAACGGAACGGATCGTATGCAGGCCGTCTTACCAGCTGCCCAGCGTGATTCATCCTGTCAGCAGCACAGATATGTTTGGCGGATCGCTCTATCAGGCCGAGGAAGATATGAACCAGTTGGAGCAGGATCTGGTTATGGAACTGACTGCGCTGCCCAATATCCGCTGGTGGCATCGAAATATTGCGCGGCAGGGGTTTGTAATCAACGGATTTATCAATCATTACCCGGATATTATGCTCATGACCAACGGCGGAAAGGTCATTTTGGTAGAAACAAAGGGCGATCACCTGAAAAATGATGACAGTCGCGACAAAATCGAATTGGGCCGTGCATGGCGCAATGCAGCCGGAAACCAATACCGCTACTACATGGTATTCCGGGATGGGGATAATCTGCCCGGCGGTGCAGTCAGCATGAGCCAGTTTATTGAAACGCTCAAATCTTTGTAACAATGTGTCCTCCCTGTATCTGTCCCGTGCAGGGGCAGATACAGGGAATAAAAAAACAGTGCGTAACGGTCTGTTACGCACTGTCATTTGATTTCCTGTTCCAGCATATCAAATTCCGGGGTATCAAAAAAATCTTTTAGAGAAATGTTTACTCCATCACAGATGATCTTTATGGTGGCGATTTTGGGATTTTTGCTTTTGCCATAGAGAATATTTTTGATAGACGATGGCGGCAAACCGGCCTCTGATGCCAAGGCGTTGATGGTTAAACCCCGTTCCTCGCAGATTTGCAATATTCTGTTTATAATAGCCCTGCATAACGGTGACTGTGTTGCTGCCATAGCCTATCGAACCCCGCACTTTCAAATTATCCAATCTAAAGGATAATTGATTTTTATTCTCCATATAGGCTACGCATACTACTTTAGGCTATACATAGCCTGCCGTCGTTGCAGGCTATGTGTAACTTTTGGAGGTGCGTATGAAAGAACACACAGCATTATTTATTGGACACGGAGAGTGCTACGGTGTGGGGCAAGAGGCAATTATGGATGCTGCACGACAGCTAATTTCTATGGGAGTGACCGACTTCCTCTGCGGGGGCATGGGCGGCTTTGACTGGAAGTGTGCCAGAGCAATCCATGATCTGAAAGCAGAATTTCCTTCCCTTCGTTCATTTTTGATTATTCCATATCTTACTTTTAACATTCAGAACCGGGAGCTGTTTGACGATATTATCTACCCAGAGGGATTTGAAAAATATCACTTTAAGGCGGCGATTATACAGCGAAATCGGTATATGGTCAGAAATGCAGCTTATGCGATCTGCTATATCACGCACGGCTGGGGCGGTGCCGTGAAAACCTATGAATATGCCAAGCGCGAGGGACTTTACCTGCTTAACTTGGGTAGATATGACTGAATACCGAATCTCAAGAAGCAGCAGAGATGATCTGCTGCTTTTTTCGTGGGAGCACTCCGGCTATGCCGGATGCTTATAACTTTCATAAAAAGGTTGGTGATGTGAAATATGCAACACAGATTCACGGGAAAAAGGGGGGTGTCGTGCCGATGCAGTTTAACTGTTGTCCAATAAAATCTGCGCAGGAGGCACAAAATGGCAAAACCGCTTGATCCAGAAGAATTAGCGGCGGTTCGACAAGCTGGCAGCAGAGCTGAGCGCAGAGAACAAAAGCGGAAGCAGATGCATGAAGAAATTGCGCAAAATCAGGGAGGCAGCGGTGTTATCATTATACCTCCCAAAAAGCGCATGGAACTTTCCAGTAAAACACCCAAACTGCGCGTAGCCGCATATTGCCGGGTCAGCACGCAGGAAGAATAGCAGGTAGGCAGCTTTGAGATGCAGATTCACCATTTTACCAAGCGGATACAGGCAAATCCCGAGTGGGAGATGGTAGAAATCTATCAGGATGAAGGAATCAGTGCAACCACCGTAGAAAAGCGCCTGGGTTTTCAGAAAATGATAGCCGATGCAGTAGCTGGAAAAATTGACCTGATTCTTACCAAAAGCATCAGTCGTTTTGGCCGAAACATTGTTGATATACTGAACAATTTGCGGACGCTTTCGGCTCTGAATCCGCCCGTGTCCGTAGAATTTGAAACCGAGGGTATTACCTATACCGGGGATGGCAGGAACAATCTGCTGATTGCGCTGTTGTCCGCACTGGCTGAAATGGAGTCCCAGCAGAAAAGTGAAGCGATCAAAGCGGGAATTCGCTGGCGTATGGCGGAGGGCATCTACAAATTCTCTGTTCAAAACACCCTTGGCTTTTATCGTGATCATTTCGGGCGGCTTGTAATCGAGCCTACCGAAGCACAGATTGTCAAGTATATTTACGAAAGCTGTCTGGATGGGGCCTCGCCCTCAGAAATCGCCGCTGCTCTGACAGAGCAGGGTGTGAAATCCCCAATGGGTAAGGAAACCTGGCTTCCGGGCACAGTTCGCAACATCCTCAAAAATGAGAAATACTGCGGTGATGCCCTTATGCAGAAAACCTATACGAAAGATTATAGGACGCATAGGTCGGTGAAAAACACGGATTTGAATATGTACTTCAAGGAAAATCACCATACAGCGATTATCAAAAAAGAGGATTGGCTAAAAGTACAAAATCTGCTTGCAGCTGGGCACAGCACAGCCAAAAAAGCAAAACTGCGTCTGCTGGACAACCGTTTTATCGTAACCCGCATAAAAGATGGATTATTCAAGGGGTATCTGATTGTAGATTCGCGCTGGTCTTTCGCAGATCGGCAGGAATTTATGAAAATGATACAAGAACCACAAACCGCTCAAAAATGAAAGGAAGTAGTTTTCTTATGAATTTCGATTTTTCTGCTTTGAATTTTGAAACGATTGATTCCAATATCAACGCATATCCTGATATGTTTCTGAACCAGAATGGCGTGACTTTCACGAAAAAGGTACTGGAAGATTTGGGGTATCCGGCCTACGTTCTGTGTCTGCTGGATGCCAAGGCTAAGGTGTTTGCAATCCGTATGTGCAAGAGCAACGAGCCGAAGGGCTTCAAATTTTCCAAGCCCAAGGGTGAGCAGAAAGGTGTTGTGACCATCGCCAATAAAAACCTGTTGGAGCCTCTGCGTGCGGTTACGGGAGAAAGCTGGATTCCGGGAAAACGGTACCGCGTGCGCGGATTCTGGGTCGCTGATGCAAAAACCATGTGTTTTGACTTGAACGAAGGTGTGCAGGAAGATTTCCGGCCTGTCGCGTCTGATACCGAAGAAAAATAACACATGACAAGCCTGCAATGCTGTACTCGAAAGAATACATGCCCCCCCGTGTTTCACTCGTGTACGCAGCGCAGAAAACCTATTTTCCTTCCTGAAAGTAAACAGTAAATAGCGGCCACCGCAGGAAGTTTCCAGCGGTGGCCGCTTTGAAATACAGGAATTGAGGATGGCGCACAAATGTTCGTGGGACCTCCTTGCGCTTTTTTGGCAACATAACTTGACAAAACGGCAAGTTTAGCGTATACTATATTTACGGCTTGAAAGAGCAACTTTGAAAGGAGTGTCAGAATGGGCAAGGATTTGGGACTGCGGATAGCTGAATCCCTCCAGAAAAAAGGAATGACGCAAAAGGAACTCTCTGAAAGGATTGGTGTAACTGAGGCTGTAATATCCCGCTATATTTCTGGTGATCGGGAACCGAAGCCGGAAATGTTGGCCAATATTGCAACTGCACTTCATACGACTTCCGACTTTTTGCTGGGTATTGAAAATGACGAGTTCAACCATTCGAGAATCCGCCGAATGATTGCAAGAAATGCATCAAATATGACAGAACAGGAAAAGCGTGAGTTAATCAACGCTCTGTTCGGAGAGGAGTAATCTTGGGAATTTCATTGTCACATGCCCGCTATGAGGAAATTAAGCAGATTGTGGTAGACCTTTTTGTACGGTATAATGTTTCCTGTGTGCCGGTAAACGGCTTTGAATTGGCTACGAAAATGGGAATTACAGTTGTGCCGTATTCTGCATTTTCAGAAAGCAAGCGTTGGTTGCTGTTCAAAAAAAGTGAAGATGGATTCTGCGTCCAAAAAAACACCGGCGAATGGTTTATTTATTATAATGACCAAAGGGAGTATGGACGCATAAACAATACCATCTTTCATGAAATAGGGCACATTGTTTTAGATCACAGCGAAGATAGTGAACTTGCGGAAAAAGAGGTGAAATTCTTCGCTAAATATGCCTTGGTTCCCCCCGTCCTTGTTCATAAGCTGAGATTACATGATCCGGCGGAAATTGCATCCATATTCGAAGTCAGCTATGAAGCAGCCTGTTACGCTTATTCGTATTATCAAAAATGGTTGCAATATGGAGGGACAAGCTATACCAACTATGAGGTCACTCTATTGAATTTGTTTCGAGAGGTGGCTTGATGGAGGTGGTGAATACAAAAATAAAAACACACCCGTAAGCTGTTGGCGCAGCGAACAGATGTGTTTTCATACAGAATATGTTAAACATATCCATTGGACACGGTTATTTTAGCATATTCTGCGCTGAAAGTCTATTGGCAGAACAAACAAAGAAGCGGCACCCGCCGCAGAAAGGACGCTAAAGTACCGATGACAACAAAATCCATGAGAAAAAATCCACTTTTTATGCGAAACAGCTTTACTGGGAGAGGGCGCTGGAATATCCCTCTGATCCACAAACAAGAGCTTAACACAGAGTCAATCTCGTTAATTGCTTGTTCTGATACCAGAAGCAGGGACAACGAGATAAATCGAAAAAGCGGTGTTCACTTTTTTGTGGATGATTACCGGTTTGAAGGAATCTATACACAGCCAGAACGCACATTGGCGAAATACTCTCAGTACGCATTTCTTCTCAGTCCTGATTTTTCCACCTATGCCGATATGGATCTGTGGCGTCAAATTGAGAATGTCGCCAAAAACCGTTGGGTTGGTGCATTTTGGCAGAGTAAAGGATTGACGGTAATTCCTACGATTAGTTGGAGCACACCGCGCAGTTATGATTTTTGCTTTGATGGAGTAGAGCAAAATGCGATTGTAGCCGTCAGCACGCTTGGATGCAGGAAATCAAATCTTTCGTTCATGCGTGGATATGAGACCATGCTGAATAAACTTGCTCCGAAAACAGTTATCTGTTTCGGAACGCCCTTTCCCGAGATGGAAGGCAACCTTGTTTGTGTGGATTACCGTTCATCCAGAAAGGTGGTGCGTTGATATGGGTGGCAGAGGCACTTTTGCATTGGGAAATCTTGTTCCGTATCAATATGAAACTGTTGACTGCATCGAAGGAGTAAAAATTCTCGAACCTGTCAATAAAAGAAATAGCTTTAATATGCCCGCAGAAGCCCATTCTTCTCAGGCATATATACTGTTAGATAAGAACGGCGTGTTTCGACAGTACCGAGAATACGATGCTAAGCATCGTATTACCAAAGAAATAGGGTTTCATTTTGAAAGCGGATTGTCCGAAAGTGGAAAAAGTGTATTTCATATACATGAGTTTTCCAAACCTGGTATTGATAACAGGCAAAAGGGGCGGCTGATGACTCCAGAAGAAATTTCACGTTATCGAAAATATTTCAAAAATGTGAGTCAGGAAATAATTGAGGCCTATCTGGATTATTACAGGAGGATAACACGATGATTGGAAAGTCCTTTCAATCTTTTATAGATGAACTGTATTACAATCCGGAAATCGAATTTTTTTATCGCGGTGAGCGGTATATGATTTCTGGATATGTTGAGGAAAATCAATATACTTTGGAAGTAACCAATATTGGCACATCTTCTGTCTTGTTCAAAGTAACCGCTGCATCCAGAGACGCTTGTGTGTCGAACTTTGAGAATGCCCCAATTTTTAACGCAAAAACAATATTTGAGGCCGAGAAAGAGATTGAGGTTTTATACGGCTAACTTTTCGGTTGAAAGATGGGTAATCGATTTCTGATGTCCGCAGAGCAACTAATACTATAAATACAGCTACAGCCATCACCGCAAATCAAGTCGGTGATGGCTGTTTCATTCGTTCTGCGCAGAACAGGGTATAGACGAATTATTTGTAGCAGTGTGCTTTCCTGATCGTTGTCGTATCGTCCATATGCTTTACGCCATTTTTACGCCATTTCCGTGTGGAAGTGCGTGGAAAGACATGGACTTATATGCGGCTGATTTTTCTAAAAATGCTTGTAATATCAGGCTTTATCGGCTTTTGGAGAGATATAAGAAGTTATAAAATCAGGCCGGTCCCCTCCAATGCCTAATTTCATAGTTTCATTTTCTCCTTTATTTTCGAGGAAGAAAGTTGCGGAATGACGGTTTAATCTCGCGATTTTTAGAACTTTCTTCAATTATAAACTTTTTGACGGGTGATTTACTCACCTTTTTACGCGCTTTTTGCTTCTTCAAATTGGCGCACAGCTTGAAAGAGGGAGTCATCGGTCACATGGACGTATTTGTCCATCGTGGTCTTGATACTGGCATGACCCAGCAGCTTCTGCAACACCTTGGGCGGCATCCCGCGCTCGATTGCCCGTGTAGCATAGGTATGGCGTAAAGCGTGCATACAAAAGTGCTTGATCCCCGCTTCGTCGCAGAGCTTATATAAGTGGGTATCAATTGTATCCCTTCCGCGCTTGCGAAAAAGGACGCACTACTACAGATAAATTATAGCATATAAGGTCCTCCTTCTCAAGCTATCGTGTGAAAAAACTCTCCACTTATTTGAAAATCTTCCGTAGCCACTTATATCACCAGTTTTTCACTGATGAACTGTTCAAACTCCTTTCGCTTGACCAGTTTCTTTGTGCCGACGAAAAGCACGAACGGGCAGTTGGGCGTTCTCAGCATACTGTCGATCCGGCAGAGGGGGATGCCGTCCGAGGACACCTCTAACCATCCGCTTCCGTCCATCTTGGCGTCGTACCGAGCCTTGAGGCGTTTGGCTCATTCTTTCTGTAGCATATTTGATTTCTCCTTTTTAGGGTAATAAAAAAGGCAGA
>ULXY01060455.1_pt1 | contig 19072 bp, 17 predicted proteins | sample 1961741 | NCBI WGS metagenome assembly ULXY01 (sample SAMEA4835851, study PRJEB28245) | human gut metagenome | biome: gut microbiome; material: fecal sample | place: Denmark | collected 2008
CTCTCGAGCATTTTGGGCTCGGCGCTCATGGGTCTGCTCTACTGCTTCCTGACCGTCACTCTGCGTGCGAACCAGAACGTCACTGGTCTTGCGATGACAACTTTCGGCGTCGGCTTCGGCAACTTCTTCGGCGGCTCGCTGATAAAGATAACCGGCAGCGACATTCCCTCGATAGCGCTGAGCGCAACGAGCAACTGCTTCAAGACAACGCTCCCGTTCGCCGCAAAGCTCGGAAAGGTCGGAGATATATTCTTCTCCTATAGCTTCCTCGCTTACGTCGCGATAATCATCGCGCTCATCACCGCCTATTTCTTCAAGCACACGCGCACAGGACTTCAGCTGCGCGCGGTCGGCGAGAATCCCGCAACAAGTGACGCGGCGGGCATCAACGTCGGCAGATACAAATATGTCTCGACAATCGTCGGCAGCGTTATAGCGGGTCTCGGCGGTCTCTACTACGTCATGGACTACGCGAACGGCGTCTGGTCGAACAACGGCTTCGGCGACCGCGGCTGGCTTGCAATCGCGCTCGTTATCTTCGCCGTCTGGAAGCCCGATCTCGGCATCCTCGGCTCGTTCCTCTTCGGCGGTCTCATGGTCGTTCACAACTACATCCCGAACCTCAGCTTCGGCGCGCAGGAACTGTTCATGATGACTCCCTATGTTGTTACGATAATCGTCCTTGTCGCGGTCAGTATGCGCCGCAAGCGCGAGAATCTGCCCCCCGCGAGTCTCGGACTTTCTTACTTCCGCGAGGATCGATAATATTGATTTTTTGAAACTCATGGTGTATAATAAAGCCATAAAACTTAGGAGGTTTTTACTATGTTAGTTTCCGCAGCAAAAATGCTCAAAGATGCAAAGGCCGGCAAGTACGCGGTCGGTCACTTCAATATCAACAACCTTGAGTGGACAAAGGCTATTCTTCTCACCGCTCAGGAGCTCAACTCGCCCGTTATCCTTGGCGTGTCCGAGGGTGCAGGCAAATATATGTGCGGTTTCAAGACCGTCACCGCCATGGTTGACGCTATGGTCGACGAGCTCGGAATTACCGTTCCCGTTGCGCTTCACCTTGATCACGGCTCCTATGAGGGCGCGCTCAAGTGCATCGAGGCAGGCTTCTCCTCCGTCATGTTCGACGGCTCTCACTACGGCATTGAGGAGAACATCGAGAAGACCAAGGAGATAATCGCTCTCGCTCACTCGAAGGGCATTTCCGTTGAAGCCGAAGTCGGCGCCATCGGCGGCGAAGAGGACGGCGTTATAGGCGGCGGCGAGGTCGCAGACCCCGAGGAGTGCAAGATGATCGCTGATCTCGGCGTCGATATGCTCGCAGCGGGCATCGGCAACATTCACGGCAAGTATCCCGCGAACTGGAAGGGCTTGAGATTTGATGTTCTCGCCAACATCCAGGAGCTCACCGGTGAGATGCCCCTCGTTCTCCACGGCGGCACAGGCATCCCCGCAGACATGATAAAGGAAGCTATCTCCCTCGGCGTTTCCAAGATCAACGTCAACACCGAGTGCCAGCTCGCTTTCGCTGACGCTACCAGAAAGTACATCGAGGCAGGCAAGGATCTCGAGGGCAAGGGCTTCGACCCCAGAAAGCTTCTCGCACCCGGCTTCGAGGCTATCAAGGCTACCGTCAAAGAGAAGATGGAGCTGTTCGGATCGGTCAACAAGGCATAAGAAAAGCTTCAAAAAAACAATTTACCGGCAGAGTAAAATCTGCCGGTATTTTCATTTGGGGAGATGATAAAAATTGCCGCCGATATTTTAACTCGGCGGCGATTATTTTATATTTCTTTGAGCAATTCCTCGCGTTGAGCATCGTAGCTGTCTTTTGTGATTTTTCCGGATGTGTAGTCCTGATTCAAATCCGCAATTCTATCCTCAACGCTCGACTTTTCTCTCGTAAAAACGCAGAATAGTAAAACTGCAAGCGCAACAGCAAAGATAATTGAATAAATACATCTTCCAATATAATAATATCCGATAAACTTATTAAGCTGACATAACTGACCATCGGCTTTATTAGTGTTAATAAGCGTTGACACCGCAGGTATGGCAGACGCGACAGCTCGCAAAATAGCTGCAAAGACAACTCCAATGCGTGATATATCAAAACACTTATCACTAATACCCATAGCAATAAATCCAACGATACTTATTATCTGCGGCAGTACAAAAAGAAAATAACCGGATGTGGTAAGCTTATTAGTATCATCGTTCTGATTCAAAAGGCGTTGAACGAGAATCCACAAATTTAGGGCTGCCATCACATAGGCGCATACTTTTAACAAAACCTTAGCATTGTGCTTAATCTTGTTATATATCAACATTAAGACGCACAGCACGAGCGGAATTAACTCAACTATCGAAGCCGGAAAAGCTATAAATATCAGATTAAGATAGTTTAGATTTGAAAGATAGCTATCATCTATAATAGAATAGTCCGAAGCAATAATAAATGCACACCATGCACAAATATTCACAATGATTGAAATTGAAAACAAAATGCACACAAGTTTCATTTTATCTGCGTGAAACACAAGCTTATTTTTCATCTTTTGCTCTCCAATTCAGCAAGCTTTCTGCTGTACTCCTCTTCGCTAATGAGACCCCTTGCCTTGAGGTTATTCAAAGCCGTTATCTTCTCGCTTTTATTCTGTGGCGCAACCGCATTGCCGCTCTGACCGCCGACAACAATCTTGCCTTCCTTTCCCGCTATAATCGCGCTGTTGACCACAAGCTCTCCGAAGCCGTACAGAACAAATGAAGAGACCCACGAGAGTAACGAGCCGATTATAATAACCGCTAATCCGGTCCAAACCAAGTCTTCATCCAAAGTGATAACAATAATTCCACCGATAACGCTTGCGATTATACCGCCCCAGCAGAAAAATGACGCAAGAGCTTTGATTTTCGAACCCACATTGTCAAACATAATATATCCTCCGTTTTATATTTCTAACCACATAAGGTTAGTTTTATTTTATAATAAACCACATATGATTAATTGTCAAGGATATACTAATCACATATGATACAATTCAGCAAAACTTACAAAAGAGAGCTGCTGGAATTATGCAAAAATACTATTATCAGAGACTGCGCGACATTCGTGAGGACAGAGAAAAAACGCAAAAGGAAATTGCGGAAGTGCTCAACACGACCTACCAGTATTACAGCGCATACGAGCGCGGTGTGCGGGACATACCGAGTCACCATATAAAAACTCTTGCGCTCTACTACAATATCTCCGCAGACTACCTTTTGGGACTTACGGACGAGCCGAAAGCGCTGAAATAAAGTTTAACGCCCGAGTGCGGATATCTCTATTGACTGCACTCGGGCGTTATTGTATAATCAACTAAAAATCTTAGGGGGAACAGATAAATGCTCACTATAAAAGACGGCGAGTTTAAAATGAACGGCGAGAGCTTTCGCATATATTCGGGCTCGATGCACTATTTCCGCATCATGCCCGAATACTGGGAGGACAGGCTCAGGAAGCTCAAGGCGGCGGGTTTCAACACGGTCGAAACCTATGTCTGCTGGAACATGCATGAGCCGCGGAAGGGCGAATTTGACTTCACCGGCAGGTTCGACATCAGGCGTTTTATCAAGACGGCGCAGGAGGTCGGGCTCTATGCTATAGTCAGACCGGGTCCATATATCTGCGCGGAGTGGGACTTCGGCGGACTGCCGGCGTGGCTGCTCAAGGACAGAAACATGCATCTGCGCTGCGCCTATCCCGAATATTTGCAGCATGTTTCGGACTTCTATCACAGGCTGTTTGAGGAGATAGGCGACCTTCAGCAGAGCGAGGGCGGCAACATAATCGCGATGCAGATTGAGAACGAATACGGCAGCTACGGCAACGACAAGGAATATCTCAGATATATTGAAAAGCTGATGCTCGACTGCGGCACAAAGGTTATGCTCTTCACCTCCGACGGCGACGACAACAGCATGCTCTCCGGCGGCACGCTCCCCGATGTGTTCAAGACGCTGAACTTCGGTTCGCGTGCGTCCGAGATATTCAACGCCATGGACAGATTCCATGAGAACACCCCGAAGATGTGCACCGAGTTCTGGTGCGGCTGGTTCGACCACTGGGGTGAGGAACATCACACTCGCGGCTCAGACAGCGTTGCGGGCGAGATTAAAGATTTTCTTGACATCGACGCGAGCTTCAATTTCTACATGTTCCACGGTGGCACGAACTTCGGCTTCACTGCCGGAGCGAACTGCTACGAAGAATATCAGCCGACGGTCACGAGCTATGACTACTGCGCGCTGCTGACCGAATGGGGCGACTACACGCCAGCATATTATGCAGTCAGAGAGCTTCTGCTCAAGGCTCAGAACCTGCCCGAGACCGAGCTTCCCGCATCGCCGGAGCTCCAGACGATAGGCAAAGTCGAGCTTGACGAGAGCACCTCGCTGATGAGCAACTTCGACAATCTCGGCGAGCACCACCGCGTTCCCCTGCCCGAGAGCATGGAATATTTCGGTCAGAACAGCGGCATGATTTACTATGAGACGAAGCTTGAACAGATATATGACCCGCGCGAGCTGCGCGTTGCGAATGTCCACGACACTGCGTATGTCTATATAGACGGCGAGCACAAGGCGACTATTGACCGCCGCGACGAGAACAAAATCGCAGGCTATGATACATTTAAATTCGACGGTTGCACGGACGGCTGCACGATAGGCGTATTGGTTGACGCGATGGGACGAGTGAACTACGGCGAGCACCTCTACGACCGCAAGGGCATTGATGCCATACGCTACGGCAACCAGAATCTCATGGGCTACGACGTTGTCACGCTCCCGCTCGACAACCCCGAGAAGATAGACTTTTCGCTCGAGGGCGGCAAGTATCCCCTCTTCATGCGCGGACACTTCAAGGCGCAGAGCCAAAATGACTGCTTCGTTCACCTTGACGGGTTCAAGAAGGGCTGCGTATACATAAACGGCTTCAACATCGGCCGCTATTGGGAGATAGGTCCCCAGCGCGCGCTGTACATTCCCGGAGTCCTGCTCAAGGACGAGAATGAGATAATCATACTCGAACTTGAGGGCTGCGAGAAGGCGGAGGTCGAGATAATCGCCGAACCGGATTTGGGATAAAAAAATATATAAAAGACAAAACCCCGGGCTGTGAAATACAGTCCGGGGTGAGCTTATTTAAGATAAGATTTACTGCTTTGCGCCGTTATCGAACATCTCGAGAGCCTTGACGCTGATTGCGAAGCAATCGGCAAGACCCTGCTCGTTCATGTTGTCATAGGTGTCTCTTCTGGTGTGATAATAGTCCTCAAGCTTATGGTTGAGTCCGGTGACGCCGGTCGCTCTGAAGCCCGCCTGCGCGAACGCTGCGGAGTCGGTAGCGCCGCCGAGAGGCGGAACCCAGCCCTTCTTACAGGAGATATCAAGCTCCTTAGCAGCCTCCATAAACAGGTCGGAGACATCTTTATCCGCCTTGACCGTGCCGTTGAGGTCGCGGTAGTTGGTCATAAGATACTTGGGATCGTGAATCGTATCATAAGAGAAGATGAAAGTCGGGACATCGTCGAACTCGCCCTTATGAGCCGCGCACCACGCCTTTGCGCCGCGCAGACCCGCTTCCTCGGAGCCGGTGAGGATAACGCCGACTTCGGTGTTCTCAAACTCGATGCCCTCTTCCTTGAGAGCCTTGAGGATGGCTATGCCCATATAGCAGCCGGAAAGGTTGTCGTTCGCGCCGTCAACGACGCGGTTCTCGTTCCACATCCAATAAAGGCCGATAAGGAACGGTACGAACACAAGGCCGATGAGGCGAAGAAGTCCGAGGGTCTCGTCTGCGTCAAACGAGACATACTCAAGTCCGTTCTTTGCTACAAGCATTATGGAAATGACAAGATAATAGACAGCGCCGATGCCGCAGATAACCGCGTGACCCTCAAAGCCGACACCGCCGAGCTTATAGTTTACGGGCCACTCCCAGGCAGCGTCCGGATGGCCGTTGAAGAATATGCGGCGCTTGACTTCGCCCTTGCAGCTCTTGACTGCGGTGACGTTATGTCCGGTCTTTTCGGGGAAGAAGCGATCGATGAATTTCTTATAGAGTCCGAACTGCATAAAGACTATAAGCAGGCCGACGACGATAAGAATTATCGAGACGAGCGGATAGAAGAACGAAATAGCGACCGCCGCGAGAACGAAGGTAATTGTGAAATATATCCAGCCGAAGAACGAACCGGGGTTCTCTTTGAACGACTCGACGTCGGCTCTCTCGCATCCGCACTCGTTTTTCAGTACGTCCGCCATATACTCACATGCCTGCTGCTCGCCCTTGGAGCCGGGATCGCGTTTTTCGAAGTCCTTGCATATGTGGGTTATCTCGCTCACCATATACTCGGCCGCTTCTTTCTTCTTGTCAATGATTGACTGAAGATTCATTTTTATTACCTCCTTAAATATAAGTCAAGCGGCCGCCCGAAACCGCAAATACGGGTCGCGGCAGCCGCTCAAAACAGTCTTTTATCTGCGGGGACCGGTGAAGCCGTTTGCCTGCTGGAACTTGTCGATCTTGTCGATAACGCCGAGGACAACATCGAAGCCGTCGCCGACAGTGTCAACGCTGAAGCGCTCGGGCATATCGTGCCAGGTGTGATAATAATAGGTCAGGGTCGGATCCTGAGCCGCAAATGTAACGGACTTCATGCCCGCCTTGGTCATCGGGGTGCTGTCGCAGCCGCCGACGGGGTTATGTATGCAGCCGTTGGACTTGCTCTGAATACCGAGCTCCGAGAAAGTATCCTTGAACATTGTCTCAAGATCCTTGTCGAAGCGGCAGAACTGCCAATCGTCCTTGATAACAACCTCGAAATAGTCCTTATCGGCGACGGAGTCGATATTTATGTTCCATGCGTTTTCAAGAATGACCTCGCCCTTATGAGCGCGGGTGAAAGCGAGAGAACCGCGGAGTCCCGCCTCCTCGGAGCCGCAGTTGAAGTCGATGATGCGGCAGTTCTTGGGCATCTTGTCGGGATTCTCTTTGAAATACTTTGTAACAGCATAGCTGATAGCGCAGCCGGAGGCGTTATCCATAGCGCCGCGGGATGCGTTGCGCGGATCGGGATCAGCCCACATGACAAGGAACGCGCAGCCGATAGCTGTAACGAGGGGCAGGAAGCGCATAGCGAACATGAAGTTCACAAATGCGGGAGAAGCGAAAGCTTCCGCTGCCCAGCTTGCACCGAAATAATAGCCGGTGTAAAGGGTCGCGACGGCAATCGAAGTGCCTGCAAGGAAGAAGAAGCAGAGAGCGCCGAAGCCGACCTTGACGAAGGTGGCAACGAGGCCGAGTGCGGGGTTTGTCTTAGCGAACTTCGAAGCGTGCTCGGAATGACGCCAGTTCCAGCTGGTGTCGGTATGGCCGGAGAGGATGATGGTGTAGTCATACTTGCCGTCCTCCGGGAGCAGCTCGCCATAGGTGTTCTGCGATACTTCCTGCTTGAAGAACATATCGAACCAGGTCTTATAAAGGAAAACGCTGCAGACAAGCCAGACGATGCATGCCGCCGAAGCGAGAGCCATGCCGTACCAGACTGCGGGGATGCCCATTGCGATATAGACAAGGGCGCTCAGCGCGAGACCGAGCCAGCCTGCATAGGGGATTCCGCCGATGGACGCACGCGGGGAAACCGCAAACTCTTCGCGAACGGGCTCGATGCCGATCTCTCTGAGCTTATCGCCCATATAGGCAGCAAACTTTTTTTCGCCGTCCGAACCCGGCAATCTTGCGCCGATGTTCTTCGCGGCATGATTGATTATGTCGTATACCTCTTCGGCATACTTTCTGTGTTCTTCTTTCATGAAAAAGCGATACTCCTTTTGAAAATGTGCCATAATTATACAATAATTAGACGCAAAATTGCAATAGAGTTTAAAGAGAATATAAAAATTTTTTTAAATCTTTGTGAACGAGTAAATTTTTTCGGCGTCGGGCGGAAACGATAATAAATGCAAAGGCGCTTTTTTCTATCAGAAAGGATAAAATTAAAATGAATAAAGAAAACGACAAAAAATTCGACGGCAGCCACTGCCCCACACCGAGCTCCGACCCCGTCATGGGCGAGCCCGAGGACTCATTCGACATGGTGAACAAATACGGAACCTACAACATTCAGCCGACCTCGCAGACGGAAAATTCTTTTCCGCATATTGCGCAGGGACTGCCGAAAAAGCGCAAAAACGGGAAGAAGAATTAAAAGGTTACCCCCTCGGTACGAACATTACTTTTTTCGGTATTAACTAAATTTTTTTGGGCAAAGCATCCAAATTCATTGACAGAAATTGTTTAAAGTATTAAAATGCAATAGGAAGTTTTTTGTTCTTTTTTGGGGGTAGATTATATTGAGAATTGCGGTATGTGACGACGATTTGCGGGAACTTCGGGAGATAATGTCGCTCATTGAAGAATATCCGCGAAAGGCAGCCTACGGAATAAGTGCTACGGCCTTTTCAAACTCCGAGGAGTTGGCGGAGAGAATCGGTGAATTCGATGTTTTTCTTCTCGATTACCGAATGCCGGATATAGACGGGTTCGAGCTTGCAAAGCGTATCAGAGAAGAATATATGACAACGAAGACTATTATATTCATCTCGCAATACGACGACATCGTCTACGACGCTTTTGAGGTTCATGCGCATCGCTATCTCACAAAGCCCGTTGAGAAAGAGAAGCTCTACCGTGCGCTCAACGAGCTGGACAAGGACGCATATTCATTCCGCCGCCTGCTCGTCAGAAACGGCGGGGATTCAAAGCTCATCGACATAGACAGCATATATTTAAAAGTCGAGCGTAAGGACGCATATATCCACTACGACAGCGGCGGCGAAGAGAAAGTGTTCGTCTGCAAAAGGTCTCTCGACAGCCTTGAAAAGGAGCTTACGCCTTTTCACTTTTTCCGCACGCATCGCAGCTATCTGACGAATCTGTCGATGATAGATTACCTTAATACGGATGGTATATACATAAAGAACCGTGAGGAGAGCATTCCGATCAGAGCAAAAAGCTTAAACAAGATATCCAGAAAGCTTCGCGAGCTGGCACGGCAGCGCAACGCACTTTAAAGTATAGGGGTAACAGAAGATGAACAATGTTAAGGTGCTAAACGCCGTTTGCCCGCCGCTGAACCTCATCAGCTGCGTGTGCTGTATACTGCTTGTGCACACATTTCTGCATTCGGTCGGTTACGAAACGAAAACGAGGAAAATCCCGCTCGACGTTTTCTGCCTCGGCCTCGCCGCACTGAGCTTCGCTCCGGCATTTTTGCCGAAATACCTCGATGTGGCCGACACCGTTGACATGACATCGACTCTGTGCCACATCGTCTATCCCTATCTGATGTTCAAGTCGCGCAAAAAGACGGCCTTTTTATGGATAGGAATAGCCATGGTATCGAGCCTTGACTACCTGGCGTTCATATTGAACTATGCCATGAGGCTCGGCGTCATAGGTCAGCTGATAACCCGTATTGTCATATATCTAATTATATTCGCCGCCACCGCGCTGATCGTCAGAAGGCGCGGACGGGCAGACCTCACGGAAGCCTTCGACAAATTCCCGCCTGTCGCAAGCCTGATGATATACGCGGCATTTCTCGCCGCATATTACAGCGTCACTGTGTCGCTCAACGCGGATTATTCCAAAGAGACGGCAAACGCGCTGACTATGCTTTCGTCCGTGCTCATCGTCGGATGCATAGCGTATCTGGTTACAAAATATCTTATCGCTTCGCAGAGAAAGCGCGCGATGGAGAAGCAGCTTGAGCTCGAGCTCAACCACTACAATAATATGGTTCAGAAGAACCGCGATATGCGTGTGTTCCGCCATGATTTCAAGAACAATCTCACCTCCGTCAGGGCGTTGATATCCGACGGGCAGTACGGCGAGGCGGAAAAATACATAGACGAGCTTTACGGCAGGCTCGACGCGACGAAAAGTGCATTTTCGACAGGCAACCACTTTGCCGACGCCATACTCGCCGAGAAGAGCGCCGCTGCGGCAATTTGGCAGACTAAGCTTGATTTCGACGGAATAATACCCGCCGACGGGATTGAAAACATCGACCTCTGCACTATTCTTGCGAACGCGCTGGACAACGCTGTTGAGGCGAGCAAGCTTGTTGACAACGCGGTCATCAGCGTTCACGCCGTTCAGGATTCGGCGGTGTTCATGCTGACCGTCAGCAACCCCACTCTCCACCCGGTCGAGATAAAGAACAACACTGTCAAAACGACGAAGCTCGACAGCGTGAACCACGGGCTCGGCATCGGCAGCATAAGAAGCGCCGCAAAGAAGTACAACGGCGAGGTCAATCTCAAATATGAAAACGGATATTTCACTGTTGAAGTGATGATGATAATGAGAAAGGGTGCAAGAAACGATGAACAGTAAAATCAAAGCAACGCTCAGGAAATTTTTGAGCGTTGTGCTCGCGGCACTGACCGTGTTCGGCTGCGCCGGAGCGGCTTTTGCCGCAGGCTCGGACGCAAGCGGCACAGTCAACGGAGTCGATTGGGTCTACACCTCGGCCGACAAAACGCTCGTTTTGAGCGGCAGCGGCACACTCGGCGAAGATGTTGCCGACTTCGGGCTTTTCGGCGGCTCATGGGTCGCCGAACATGTAAAGATCGGGGCGGATGTAAATATCACAACCGGTCGCGTCTTTGAGAACTTTGACTTTGTAGATGAATATGAGGTAGACGCGAACAATAAATATCTCTGCAACCCCGACGGCGTGCTTATGGACAAAGATAAGACTGTGCTCATAAAATACCCAGCTGGGAGCAAAGAATTTTCGTTTTACACCGTTCCCGATACCGTGAAAACCATTTCTTACCGTGCTTTTGAGTTTTCTTCCGCTCTCAAAACAATATTCCTTAACGACGGTCTTGAGACAATAGAAAACTTTGCGTTTGACAACTGCGGCAATTTGCTCTATATCACAATACCCGGCACGGTGACCTCGATGGGCAAAGGCGTTCTGGCTCAGTGCAATCTGCTCAACAAGGTAACCATTGAAGAGGGCGTTACCGCGATACCCGAAGACGCATTTGACAGATGCAGAAGTCTCGAAACAGTAAATCTTCCCGATTCACTGACAACTATAGGCGACATCGCATTCTTTGGCTGCACCAAGCTTAAAACCCTGAAGCTGCCGAAAAATCTTCAGACATTTACCGACTCCCCCGGAAGAAATTTCGGCGGACTCAATATTGCCCTGACAGTCGACCCCGAAAATCAGTATTTCAGCACGGACGATCTCGGTGTGCTCTACAACAAGGACAAGACCCTGCTCTACTACTGCCCGAATCTTCCGTATACTTTTGACTACACCGTCAGATGTGATCTCAATAAATATGCATTCAAGGGGTGCGAAAATCTCAGAAACGTTGACATTGCATATAACCTGCGCGCCATACCGACATATGCTTTCAACGGCTGCAAAAATCTCAATACCGTAACTCTCCCCGCGACGCTTCAGAGAGTTGACGGCGCTGCGTTCGATTCATCGCTGAATACGGTAAATTACCGCGGCACAGAGGAACTCTGGAAGCTCATAACTATAGACAGCTACGACAACAGCGCCATTAAATCGGCAAATGTTGTTTATAATTACAGCGAAGAGGAAGAGCCGGAGGAGATAACCTTCACCTTCGACAGATCCAAAAGTACTGTAACCATAACAGGAAGCGGCACTTTGACGGTCAATGACATAAAGAAATGGGACACCTCGGAAATAAACACATACGCTCTCAAGGTTAAAATCGGCAAGAACATAAACGTAACCGATGCGAGAGTGTTCTGCGACTCGATACAGCCGTTCTATTACATGAAATCGTTCGAGGTCGATTCCGGCAACCCGTATCTCAGCTCGCTCAACGGAATTCTCTACAACAAGGACAAGACAAAGCTCATCAGGTTCCCTGCCCAAAATACAACGGCTGACTACGATGTTGTCGAGTGCACGGTTGCATCTACTGTAAAAGAAATCGCGCCATATGCGTTCGCGAACACGGGAGTTACAGATGTCAATCTCCCGAGCGGACTTGAAACCATCGGCGATTACGCTTTTTACAGTGCGACAAAGCTTGTTGACATCACTATCCCGGGCTCCGTAAAGACAATAGGCGTCGGCGCATTCCGTGACTGTTGGAAAATGACAAAGGCAACTCTGCCCGAGGGTCTTGAAACTATTCCACGGGAATGCTTTATTGGCTGCAGAAAGCTTGAAAGCGTAAATATTCCGGATTCTGTCACAACGATAGGCAATATGGCTTTCACAGGCTGTGCGCTCAAAGAGATAAATATATCGAAAAATCTTACAGAGATATCAATTCCCGGATACACTTTCAGCGGCTGCCCTGCGGCAATTACGGTAGACGCCGCCAACCCGAACTACAGCGCAGACGAGCGCGGAGTGCTCTATAACAAGGACAAGTCGCTCCTGCTCCACTGCCCGAACTTCGAGAAAGCTTTCACATTCGATATAAACTGCAACATAGATCAATATGCTTTCTACAACTGCGCGAATCTTACTGATGTAACTTTCTCATATGCTATCAAGAAAATTCCGTATGCCGCGTTCAGGAACTGCGGCTCGCTCAAGATAACCACAGTCCCCGACACAGTCAGAATGATAGACCAGGTAGCATTCGACGGATGCGGAATGACAGAGTTCTATCTCCCCGACTCGGTTGAATATGTAGGAACTCAAGCATTCAGCAGCACACCGCTGACACATTTTGAGTTCAATGACAAAGTAGACACTTTCAAAAATATATTCTCTATATGCCCGAAGCTCAGAACCGTCGTTGTCGGAAAGGGCATAAAGAAGATAGAAATCGGTGCGCTCGGCGGCACGAACAGGATAGATACTATATACTATCGCGGCACAAAGAGCGACTGGGACAAGATAAATGTTGTTGACGTTGCATCTGCGCTCAAGAACATCAAGATTGTCTACAACTACGGTCAGACGAGCGGCGTATGCGGCGACAACCTCACATGGAGCTTCCAGCCCGACCTCTATCAGATAACGGTCGAGGGCAGCGGCGACATGTATTCCTATGACAATGTCGCAGACTACACCTGGAGCAGCAACGCCAATTTGGTCACGGGAGTTGTGTTCGGCAACGGAGTGACCTCCGTGGGCAAGAATGCGTTCAACGGATTCCCGTATCTGACGGAAGTTCTGCTCGGAAGCGATGTAAAAAATATAAACTCCCTCGCATTCGCAAACTGCGGCGACCTCATGACGGTTGCGATTACCGCCGAGGGCGACACGGAAATAGAGTACGATGCGTTTGACGGTCACAACGAAAAATTCCTGCTCATATGCGACGAGAAAAACACCGCCGCGCAGGCTTTCGCCCTTGATAATGAGATGCCGCTTGTGACAGTAAGCTACGACGAGGAGAAGAAGGTTATAAACTTCAAGGGCACGCTCACCGTCTTTGAGAGCGTTGCCGGAAGATACCTTGCCTACTACGCGTCGAGATATCCCGACGCCATGTATCTCCACTTCGACGTTCTGACCTTCGACGGAATCAAGACGGCAGACTCTACGGACGGCAAGAGATTCGAGTGCGTCGATCCAGACTCCGAGTACCTCACCTTCAAGGACATCTATGTGAAGATAAGCGTTATGAAGGACGGCGAGGAAAAGGACGTCACCTTCGGCGAAATGCTTGAAAGATACGAAAACGGCGACTATGACGCTTTCTATGCCGAAATAGAGAACGACAACGGCACGGATAAATCGCTCGTTGTCAAGGCTTTCCAAGCAATCTTCAAGCCGATTCTTAAAATCACGTCATCTATAATTAATTTTATAAAGAAGCTGTTTAAATAACACAGACGAGCCACTCTGCAAAACTCGCAGGGCGGCTCTTTTTCGTGTTTCGTTCGCGCTTATTATTGATTTTCTTCCCGCGAAATGATATTATAAAGGGCAACAGATTTTCGGAGATGAGTTTTGTGTTCATTCTGACGCTCGGCGAAAGCGATCCGTTTTTCAACCTGTCGGCTGAGGAATACTTTCTCTGCGAAAAAAGCAAAGATTTTTTCCTGCTCTGGCAAAACGAGCCGTGCATTGTAATCGGTAAGAATCAGGTCACCGCGGACGAAATAAACCCCGATTATGTCTCGGCCCGCTCGCTGCCCGTTGTTCGGCGGATGACCGGCGGCGGGGCAGTTTATCACGATACGGGCAACCTCAATTTTTCGTTCATTATAAACGGCGAGGCGGACAGAGTTGAGCTGTGCCGACCCGTTATAGATGTTCTTCGCTCCCTCGGCGTTGAAGCGGAGCTTTCCGGGCGAAACGATATCACAGTCGACGGCAGAAAAGTTTCGGGCACCGCGATGTGCTCGCGCGGCGGCAGGTCGCTGTTTCACGGCACGCTGCTGATAAGCGCCGACCTTGAGGCTATGTCCGAGGCGCTGAAGCCGGACGAAACCAAGCTGATCGGGCACGGAGTGAAGTCAGTCAGAAGCCGCGTTGCGAATCTGTCGGAATACACGAAAGAAGTCAGCCCCGACATTATCGGCGCGATGCTGGCTGAATATATGACGGAGCGTGGCGGAGAAATATATGGACTCGGCGAAAGCGATATAGAAGCCATTGAGAAGCTTCGGGACAGCAAATATTCGACCGACGAATGGAACTGCGGCGCCGAGCGGCTTCAAAAATCCGAGCGATCCCGTCTTAGCTGCGGGACGGTTTATATAAAAAAGAAAACCGCCTGCGGGCGGATAGAAGACATACGCATTTTCGGCGATTTCATGAACATCGGAGATATTTCAAAGCTCGAAGCGCGGCTTCGCGGGGCGGAGTTCCGGCGCGAAGAAATAATATCGGCGCTCGAAGAAGCCCGGGTTGAAAAATATATTCCGAATCTGACCGCAGACGAACTTGCGGACATCATAATGAAAAGCGAGTGATACACATGGAGAGACTCAAAAGGGCTGCTGCCATACATGATATTTCGGGCTTCGGCAAATGCTCGCTGACAGTTGCCCTGCCGATAATCTCTGCCATGGGCATTGAGGTTTCGGTCATACCGACCGCCGTGCTATCGACGCACACGGGCGGGTTCACGGGCTTCACCTACCGCGACCTCACGGGCGACATACGCCCGATCGCGGAGCATTGGAAGAGCCTCGGAATAAAATTTGACGCGATATACAGCGGCTTTCTCGGCTCGGTCGAGCAGATAGACATAGTGACCGATTTTATAGACGATTTCAAAGAGAAAGACACGGTCGTGCTCGTCGACCCCGCGATGGCGGACGGCGGGAAGATGTACACGGTGTTTGACATGGACTTTGCAAAGCAAATGACGCGCCTTTGCGCCAAGGCGGACATAATCGTTCCGAATTTTACGGAGGCCGCGTTCATGCTCGGCGAGAAATACCGCCCTGCCCCCTACTCAAAAGAATATGTTGAATCGACGCTTCGCAGGCTCTCTTGTCTCGGACCGTCAAAGGTGGTTCTGACGGGAGTTGCATTCGACGGCAGACAGGTCGGCTCGGCATCATACGACCGCTCGACAGACGAGATAAGCTACGCCCTCTCGGACACGGTAGACGGATATTTCCACGGCACGGGCGATGTGTTCGCGAGCGCGCTGCTCGGCGCATACATGAACGGATTGAGCCTCGCCGAGAGCGCGAGGATAGCCGTTGACTATACCCACGGCTGTATCGTGAGGACAAAAGAAGCGGGCACGGATCTTCGCTACGGCGTTGATTTTGAGCACGGAATACCCGATCTGCTCCGGCAGACGGGGATAATATAAATAAAGAAAAGGCAAAGAGGAGAGGAAGAAATGAGCTACGCAGACGAGGTATTTATCGCCAACTGCAAGGATATACTCGAAAACGGCACATGGGACACGGACTACAACGTTCGCCCGCACTGGGAAGACGGCACGAGCGCGCACACGATAAAGAAATTCGGCATCGTCAACCGCTATGACCTTTCAAAAGAGTTCCCGGCAATGACGCTCAGAAAAACTTTTATCAAGAGCGCAACGGACGAGCTGCTCTGGATATGGCAGAAGAAATCTAACAATGTCAACGACTTCAAGGGGCACGTCTGGGACGCTTGGGCCAATGAAGACGGCAGCATCGGCAAGGCATACGGCTATCAGCTAGGAGTCAAGCACCACTATCCCGAGGGCGACTTCGACCAGGTTGACAGAGTTCTCTATGACCTCAAGCACAACCCGCTCAGCCGCCGCATACTGACAAATATATATGTCCACGCAGACCTGAGCGAGATGAACCTCTACCCCTGCGCCTACAGCATGACTTTCAATGTCACTGGCAAGAAGCTCAACGCGATACTCAACCAGCGCTCGCAGGATATGCTCACGGCAAACAGCTGGAACGTCTGCCAATATGCGACGCTCGTTCACATGATAGCGCAGGTGTCGGGGCTTGAGCCGGGCGAGTTTGTTCATGTCATTGCGGACGCGCATATCTACGACAAGCACGTTCCGATAGTCGAAGAGCTGATAAAGCGCGAGCCATACGACGCGCCGAAGTTCGTCCTTGACAAATCGATAACAGATTTCTACAAGTTCACGCCCGACAGCGTGCATTTTGAGGACTACAAATATCACGAGTTCACCGAGAAGATACCCGTTGCGATATAAGGAGCGAAGATGAAAGCAATAGTTTGCGCCGACATAAACTGGGGCATCGGCAAGGGCACGGGAATGCTCTTTCATATCCCCGCCGACCTCAAGTTTTTCAAAGAGAAGACCATGGGCAGCACCGTTATCATGGGACGCACGACATTTCTCTCCCTGCCGGGGCAGAAGGCTCTGCCGGGCAGGAAGAATATAGTGCTGACGCGAGACGAAAATTGGAGCGCCGAGAATGTCACGGTGTGTCACGGCATTGACGAGCTCGCGGACATAATAAACATAAACGACGACGAAAAAGTGTTTCTTATAGGCGGCGAGGCAGTCTACGGTGAACTCATAGACGCCTGCAACGAGGCGTTTGTAACGCGCGTCAACGCAGACGGGGGCGCGGAGAAGTTCTTCCCCGACCTCGACCGCCGCGCAGGCTGGAAGCTCGTCGAGCGCTCCGCCGCGCAGGAGAGCAACGGATACGTTTTCACGTTTGACAGATATGTAAAAAAATAAGCTATACGAAACGGGATTGACGGACTGACCGCCAATCCCGTTTTTTTGTTTTATTCGGTCGGGTCGGACTTTTTCGGCTCTTTAATCAAAGATTTATTTTTGCGCTATCGCCGTTCTTGCCGCAATATGCACAAACAAAGCGCCCGACATTTGGAAATATTGACGAGAGAAAAATAAAGTTTTTCCGTTGACAAACGCCGAAAAGGATGATAATATACAACTGAGCTATTTGAGATAGCTCAGTTAGCTAACTTTTTTAATACGGAGGACAAATCGTGATTATACTCGATTTCCACTCAAAAACACCTATCTACGAACAGATCGAGGAGCAGGTGATGCTCATGGTCAGGCGCGGCGTGTACAAGCCGCACGACCGTCTGCCCTCCACCCGCTCTTTAGCTTCCGAGCTCAAGCTCAACGTGAACACCGTAAAGCGCGCGTTTCAGGAGCTTGAGGCAAAGGGCGTGACCTATTCCCAACCCGGGCGCGGAGTCTTTATCAGCGAAAACGCGGCGGACAACAGCCGCGTGCGCGAGCAGACTCTTTCGGCGCTCTCGGCCGCTCTGCGCTCGGCGAAGGCAAACGGGCTGAGCGAAGCGGATATTGAGGAGCTTCTAAAGCAGGTCTACGCCGAAAACAAATGAAAGGAGCAAAGAGGCAAACGCCATGATTGAATTCAGAAACGTCACCAAAAGCTACGGCGATTTTACCGCCGTTGAGGACATATCCTTCTCCGCTTGTGACTCGTCCGTCTGCGGTCTGATAGGCTACAACGGCGCGGGCAAAACAACGCTTATAAAATGCGCCGCGGGGCTCTATAAGCCGGACTCCGGCAAGGTGCTTATAGACGGCGAATCCACCTACAATTCCGATGAGGTGCGCTCGCGGCTGTTCTTCGTGTCGGACGATCTCTTCTTCCCCGTCGGCTCGACCCCGAACAGCGCGGCTCGCTTCTACAAAGACTACTACCCGGAGTTTTCATTCGGCAACTTCGAGCGTATGCTAAAGCTCTTTGAGCTTGACGGCGACGCGAAAATACGCGGATTTTCAAAAGGAATGCAGCGCCAGACGGAGATAGCGTTAGCGCTCGCCTCGTCGCCGAAGATCCTGCTGCTCGATGAATGCCTCGACGGGCTTGACATCGCAAAAAAGGACATCTGCAAGCAGCTTTTCATGGACTACATGGCTCAGAGCGGCTGCATCATGCTCATCTCGTCTCACGCGATAGCAGACCTCCAAAACCTCTGCGACAGGATAGTGCTGATATCCGGCAAGCGTATGCAGATGAACTGCTGCACGGACGATATCCCCTCGACCTGGCGCAAATTCAGGCTTCAGTTTGACTTTGAGCCGACGCGCTCGATATTCGGGAATATCGACATCAAAAAGCTCGACATCGACGGCCGAAGTGCCGTTGTGACCGTCTGCGGACACATCGACGACGCAAGGGCAAAGCTCGACGCATTGGAGCCGCTGTTCATCGACGAGTTCCCGATGGAGCTTGAAGAAATATTCTTACAGGAAACGGAGGACAAGAGCGATGAAATCTCAAAAGTCTTTGAATAATATTGCTTCCGCCGACTTAAAGCGCAGCTTTGCTTCAAATCTCGTCATACCCGCGCTGACCTTTCTCGCATTCACTGTGCAGGCGGCAGTATGCGCATATTTTCAGTTCAAACAGAAAGAAAAGGTCTTTTTCACATGGTTCAGGGACTCGCCCGATGCGCTTGTTTTCATCTCATTCTGCATTGTGCTCGTCGGCGCGATACAGGCGGCATATACTCTGCGGTTCATCAACATAAAGAATCAGTCGAACGTGTGGTTCAGCTTCAATCTCAGCCGCTCG
>ULXY01053057.1_pt1 | contig 19018 bp, 12 predicted proteins | sample 1961741 | NCBI WGS metagenome assembly ULXY01 (sample SAMEA4835851, study PRJEB28245) | human gut metagenome | biome: gut microbiome; material: fecal sample | place: Denmark | collected 2008
TCTGAAAAAAATCCATGGAATAATGACCTATAGAACAGTAGAGGAATCCGGCGTATTCAGAAAAGGGGAAGAGGGTGTCTTTTCCGGAGATCAGTGTATTTTTGTGGCACCGCCGCCGAATATGGTAAATGAACTGATGAAGGATTTATTTTCATGGGTTAAAAACAGTGAAGGGACAATACATCCGCTTATTGTGTCAGCTGTTTTTCATTACGAATTTGTGTTTATACATCCTTTTGCAGACGGAAATGGAAGAATGGCCAGATTATGGCATACGGTAATGCTATACCGTTGGAGAAATGTGTTTGAATATATTCCGTTGGAAAGCCAGATTGAAAGATTCCAGGCAGAATATTATGATGCAATAGCAAAATGCCTTGTGAATGGAAATTCAGATGTTTTTATAGAATTTATGTTAAGAATGATAGATCAGGTATTAGATGAAGTTATCATACAGGTAAATAAGACAAATGAAAATATGTCAGAATATGTAAAACGGATGTTGGAAGTAATGGAGTACGACGTTCCCTATACCGCTAATGCGATCATGGAGGCACTGCATTTGAAATCCAAGGAAACATTTCGAAAAAATTATATCAAGCCGGCCATAGAGTTGGGCCTAATAAAAATGACATTGCCGGAAAAGCCAAATAGTAAAAATCAGAGATATGTAAAACAATAATTCTTGATCTAAAGCTGGCTTTAGGTGTTACAATGTCTTCAGAGTGATTTTCAGCATTTTAAAAAGAAAAGGTGCCGATACCGAAAAGCATGGTGTCGGCACTTTTTGGACTTTTTTGGGCTTTACTTTGCCAGATTCGTTAGATATGATAAAGATAGAAACTGTATTTACCGGCTATAGGGGGAGGGCGTATGTACAAAAGAAAGCTTCACAAAGAAATAAGTAGCGGATTATTGGCATTGATCGTGGCATTTTCTCTGACAGGCTGTGGCAGCAGTAGGGACGCTTTGGAAATCTCTGATACCGAATCTGCTCAGGCAGAGGAAGTCGGTCAGGAAACCGCTACAGCCACCTCACAGACGATCCCGGAGACGACAACGGAACCTGAGACGGAGAAACTTACCTACCAGACCGGACTATATCAGGAGAAAACCCTGGCAGATCAGGTCTCGGTCAATGCTGCCCGGGAACTGCCGGAAGGAGAATATGGGGTGCTGTCATATTCTTATGACGAGTCTGTCAGTGTCTGGGGCAACGGTGCAGAAGATTGCCTGGTGATTCATGACGGCGACGAGGAATACCGGGTGGAGATCCCCTGGCAAAACATGTATTCGGCACCACCTGCGGTAGAGGCTGCAGATTATGATGGGGATGGCGACAAGGAGTACTATATTTCTACCATACAGGGGACAGGAACCGGTGTCCATGTGGAAGGACTGTATTATGTAGATGTACAGAAAGGAACTCCGAAGGTCTCCGAATATACACAGGTGGTCGAAGATTTTGAAAGCCGGATCCTTGCGGCGGATACGTTAGACGAGAAGTTTCATACACTTCATGTGGATTTCCTGGACAAAAACGGAAAGATAGATGCTCAGAAGAGTATGGATCTGGATCAGACCCGTCTGTTGCAGAAACTGGAAGGATACACTTATAAAAGCATCGGTGTGGGGGCGCAGATCCGGTATGATTTTCGTGGAGGACAGCCCTTTGCAAATGTAGGGGTTGGCATAAATATGAACGAGATGGCGGACCTGGTTTATGAGACTGGCTTTAATATAACGGCACCGGTATCCATGCAAAAAGATGGTAATTTTTCTCTGGGAGATTTTTCGGTACAAAAAACATATTCTCGTTATCTGGAAGAGGAGAATATCGACAAAGAAGAACCGGATATGACAGAGGTCTATACCGGATATTATGATCTGACCCATAACGGCTACAAGGAAAAGGTCGTAACGAAGGTCTATCTGGAGGAGGAAAACGAAGACTTTACGGAAGCACTGCATAAGGCAGGAAACTGGGGAACGGTAGAGGTCTACGAGTATCTGGGAGACGGACAATATGGAATCATCCCGCTGTGGTCGCAGGAATTTGCCATTGCTCATGCCGGGAACGTACAGATATTCCTTACACAAAAAGACGGCTACGATTATCTGGTAGTGACAAGCTTCTGGACAGGGCAGGGTGTCTGCTATTATGACTATAATGTATTGTCTCCCGTGGACTATTCCTTTGACAGATATCATAATGAGCTGAACGGGGCAGATCACTACGACCCGCAGTTTTTCACAGGGCTGGAAAGCTGGCTGAAGGAGGATTCCCTCCTGCTTGCGGCAACGGATATTGATATGCCGCAGGGGCAGGAGGTAATTCTGACAACCAACGAAGAGACACATTATGCGGAAGAATATCTGAAGGTAAAAAAGGAAAGATTGCAGTCTGTGGAAGATATTGATTAAACCAATTATCTATGCCTGATAATTTTCGTTATCTGTATAATCACTGTCGGCATGAGAGCGAGACCTACGATCTGACCGAGTGCCGACGTAGTCAGATCGGCTACGCTGAATACACTGTGCAGTCCCGGGATGAAAATAACCAGTGCCAGTAAAGAGACTCCCGCGGCGAAAGCATAGAGACTGTAGCGGTTCGAGGTCAGTCCCAGCCGGAAGATGGATTCGCTGCCACGGCAGTTAAAACCATGGAACAATCTGGCCAGTGTCAGTGTGGCAAAAGCCATAGTAGAGGCCATAGCCGAACTGACGGTCAGTCCGATGTGATAAGCTGTCATGGAGGCTGTTGCAATCAGCAGACCCTGTGTTATCATCGTAATCATAAAACCTCTGGTGAGGATTCCTTCCCGCGGATTCCTGGGCTTTTCCTTCAGAAGGTCGTCATCTGCCGGTTCCATGCCGATTGCCAGGGCCGGAAGAGAATCGGTCAGCAGGTTGATGAACAGCAGATGTACCGGTGTAAGAGGCACAGGAAGTCCCATCAGGGATGTGTATAATACTGCTAAGATACCGGCGGTATTACCGGACAGCAGGAACAAAATGGCATTTTTGATATTTCTGTATACATTACGTCCGTTTGCCACTGCCTTGATGATCGTTGCAAAATTATCATCTGACAGAATCATGTCCGCAGCATCCTTGGATACCTCTGTTCCGGTAATTCCCATAGCGACACCGATGTCCGCCTTTTTCAATGCAGGAGCATCATTCACACCGTCTCCCGTCATGGAGACAATATTACCTCTGCGCTGCCATGCCTCGACAATCCGGATTTTGTTCTCGGGAGATACTCTGGCATAGACGGAGATTTTTATGATCTGTTCGTCCAGTTCCGCACCTGTCAGTGCAAGGTCTCCTTCTTCGAATATTCCGATCCGGCGGGCAATTGCCACTGCTGTTACCTTATGATCACCGGTGATCATGACCGGACGGATGCCGGCTCTCTTGGAAGCTGCAACGGCAGCCGCAGATTCCTCTCTGGGAGGATCTACCATAGAGATCAGACCCAGGAAGGTATAGCCATACTCCGCATGGATGTCGAGATTTTCCTCCGATTCCTTGTAAGCAAAAGACAATACACGCAGGCCATTTTCTGAAAAAAGCTGATTCTGCATACGGATCTTGTCTTTTTCAGCTTCCGTCATAGGACGGATACCGTCGCTGCAGCGCACATAGTCACAGCGGTCTAAGAGAACATCCACAGCACCTTTGGTGAGGATCGTGGGTACACCATGCAGTATATATTTCGTACTCATCAGCTTTCTGTCGGAATCAAAAGGCACTTCCTCAAGACGCTGCATGTTCTGCCTGAGGATATCTTCATGCATATTTGCTTCTTTCAAAATAGAAGATGTATCCGCCTCAATCCTTCGGAACATTTCTAAAAGCGCGTATTCTGTAGGGTCACCGATGCCCTTGTCATCGACGATACTGGAATCATTGTTGAGGACAGCGTCGTAGAGCAGATAGCGATGTGTCTGATTCAAAAGGTCAAGCTGATCCGGCTCGTATAACCGGTCTTCTATATAAATCTGCTGCACTGTCATTTTATTCTGTGTTAGTGTTCCGGTCTTATCAGAGCAGATGACAGAGACACAGCCCAGACTTTCCACAGCTTTCAGATTCTTGATAATAGCATTTTCCTTTGCCATTTTCTGCGTACCAAAGGCTTGCACTATGGTCACAATGGAGCTTAGTGCCTCAGGGATCGCAGCAACAGCCAGTGCCACTGCAAACATCATGGAGTCCAACAACGTCATCCGGCGATAGATACACAGGCAAAATACGACAGCACATATGATCATGATCAGTATGGCAAGTCTGCTGCTGAACTTGTCCAGGCTCTCCTGCAGCGGTGTCTTGCGCTCTTTGGCTGCATTCATCAGTCCTGCAATCTTACCCAGCTCCGTCTCCATGCCGGTAGCAGTCACCAGCATTTCAGCGCGTCCGTAGGTGACCAGACTTCCGGAATAGACCATATTTGCCCGGTCAGCAAGTGCCACATCACCCTCTATAATGGCATCTGTTTTCTCTACATTGGCAGACTCGCCTGTCAGAGAGCTTTCATTGACCTGCAGCGAATAGCTGTGCAGGATACGTCCATCGGCCACGATCATGTCACCCGCTTCCAATACGACAATGTCTCCCGGCACGATATCTTTCGATGGAAATTCCCGTTTTACACCGTCTCTTATGACTTTTGCACCGGGCGAAGATAACTGCCTGAGACTATCCAGAGAACGCTGGGCCTTTACATGCTGCAGGGTGCCCAGGATGGCATTGATCACCAGTACCAGAAGGATTACAATGGTACTCTCCGCATTGCCGGAAAACATGGAGATCGCTGCTGCAATGATCAGGATTACTACAAGCAGATCAGCAAACTGACTGATAAATACTTCCGGTATACTTTTTCGCCTACTCTCTTGCAGGATATTTTCACCTTTTTCCAGGCGAAGTTCCTCCGCGCGGGCAGTAGTAAGCCCCTGTTCTGTCACCTGATATTTTTCCATGAGCTCTTTTACAGAAATATTCCAGATGTTTTTTTGTGTCATATACAAATCCTCCTTCTTAAATAATGTACCCGGATCCTTTGTTTATCACGCAAAAAAAGACTTTTACTGCACGATAAACATACAATAAAAGTCTCGTTCCATTTCTGTAGAAGTGTACTGCCCGGTTAGCGACTGCCTGTGGCTTCACTAACGTGATGACGACCAACACAACACCGGTTATCCGATGTGAACTACTCCCTAATATTGGAAATATCCTAGCATATGCGAAAAGTATTGTCAAATATAAAATGGTTGCTATACACAGAATTATTTTTTTGATAAAATGATGTCAATAAGAATCTGGTTCTCAGGAATAAAGTTTGCAGATTACGGAAAGGCAGGAAGGTTAAGAGATGAACGAAATGATCAGAAAAAGAAATGAACAGCTGGCCAAAACAGTGATCAAGGGTTTACAGTCCCGCAACATGTCAGGTTATTACGCAGAGGATAAGGAAGCTGCACTAAAGCAGGCACTGGAGCTGATCCCGGAGGGAAGCACCATCGCCATGGGCGGATGCATGAGTGCCGGAGAGATCGGACTGATCTCCGCACTGGAAGCAGGTAATTACCACTATATCGACCGCTCTAAGATGGATGCCAGAGCAGGACTTATGGCAGCTTACGATGCGGATATCTTCCTTTCCAGCGCCAATGCCATCACCAGCGACGGTGTCATGGTCAATATCGACGGCAATTCCAACCGTGTCTCCTGCATAGCCCAGGGACCGAGGAAAGTAATCTTCATCGTCGGCATGAACAAGGTCTGCGCAGACTTAGACAGCGCCATGAAGCGTGCGAGAAACGTGGCTGCACCTATCAATGCCCAGAGATTCGACATCAAGACTCCATGCAAAGAAACCGGAAAATGCTTCGACTGCAAGTCTCCGGATACCATCTGCTGCCAGTTCCTGATCACGAGATATTCCAGACATACGGACCGGATCCATGTGATCCTCGTAAATGACACCATCGGTTATTAGACAACAAAGGGGAAAAGACAATGACATTAGTATTGCAAAAAGGAAGACCTGCCGATATCACCGGCAGACTGGACAAAGAGATACGCACCTATGACCTGCTGGATAGCTTAGGTGTGGAATATGACCGTGTGGATCACGCACCTGCAATGACCATGGAGGACTGTAAGGAAGTGGATGAGATCCTGGAATCCATGGTCTGCAAGAATCTGTTCCTGTGCAACCGTCAGGAGACCGCATTTTATCTGCTGATGATCCCGGATACCAAGGTGTTCCACACCAAGGATCTGTCGGCGCAGATCGGCTCGGCCAGGCTTTCTTTTGCCAAGCCGGAATACATGGAGAAATTCCTGGATATCACCCCCGGCTCTGTCAGTGTACTCGGTCTGATGAACGATAAGGAACATCAGGTGAAGCTGCTGATCGATGAGGAGGTGCTGGACAGCGAATATTTCGGATGCCATCCCTGCATCAATACCTCCAGCCTCCGGATGCGGACGGCGGATCTGATCGAAAAGGTGCTTCCCGCCATGGAACATGATTTTGTAAAAGTAAAGCTGTAAAAAGCATCTATGAACTTACGAAATAAAAGTGAGGAGCTCCTATGATACTGGAAATTCTGACATATACACATAATATTACGACTATGCTGTTCGGCATCTTCCTGTCGGCTTTTTTTCTGGGTGTGAAGAAGGACAAAACGAATGTAGGGAAGTTGTTGCTATTGGCAGTGATTTCCGGGGGATTATATATGGTCTGCGTATCTGTGCTGGGTCCGGAGATGATGGATCAGATATACCCACTGATCGTTCACGTGCCGCTATTGCTGATGCTGGTGCTCTATTATAAATTCAGAATATTACCGTCCCTGATCTCTATCTTCACTGCCTATTTGTGCTGCCAGTGCAGTAACTGGATGGGGTTGTTCGTACTGTCGGTAACAGGAAAAGAGTGGTGCTATTACGCCTGCCGTATCGTGGTGACGCTGGTGGTATTTTGGGTATTGTGCCGCTATGTCTGCCAGACGACGGCGATGCTGTTGACCAAGACGAATCGGGAATTACTGCTGATCGGAAGTCTGCCGCTGGTGTATTATATTTTTGACTATGCCACGACGAAGTTTTCCAGTCTGCTTTATACCGGCAACAGGGCGGTGCCGGAATTTCTCGGATTTGCCATCTGTCTGTCGTATCTGATTTTTTTGCTGGTGTATTTCCGGGAATACGAGATGAAGAGCAAGGCAGAGCAGTATAATGAGTTGATCCGTATGCAGATGAATTCTTTTCAGGCGGAGATGGACAATACAAGGAAAAGCGAGAAAAAGATGTCAATCCTGCGGCATGATACGAGACATCATATGGCCGTCCTGAGGACTCTGATCCAGCAGGGAGATTGTGAAAAAGCGCTGGAATATCTCAATGAGGTCAGCCAGACCTATGATGATACTGTCATTAAGGCATATTGTAGGAATGAAATGGTGAATTCGGTGCTATCTACATATAATACCCGATTTGAGGAGCAGAAAATTCCCTGGGATACACAGGTCACGATCGGAGAGAAGCTCCCCTGTTCGGAAATGATGTTCTGTGCGATCCTGTCGAATGTACTGGAAAATGCCATGCATGCGGTACAGGAGCTGCCGGAGAGCAGACGAAGGATTGAGCTGTCTCTGTCGGAGAAGGCAGGGCATCTGCTGCTCATGGTGAAAAATCCGGTGCAGATAATGCCGGTATTCACGGATGGAATTCCGGTCACAGAGCGTTCCGGACATGGTCTGGGGGTTCGGAGTATCGTATACTATGTGGAAAAACTCAACGGACAGTATCAGTTCCGGATGGAAGACGAGGAATTTGTAGTCCGGCTTATCTTCTGAGCACACTGGAGACTTTCTCCAGTGTCTTTTTCTATTGAGAAAACTTCTTCCTTTCGGTATAATGATGTCAACAATAACAGGTTGTTTGCAGGAAGGAGTCATTGAACGAATGAAATATACACTGGATTATCAGAAGTATGCGGAGCTGGCAAGACGCGTGGCGGCAGAAGGAAGTGTGCTGCTGCGGAATGAAGAGGATACCTTACCGTTACGCAGGGGACAGAGAGTATCTGTATTCGGAAGAACACAGTTTGAGCATTACAAGAGCGGCACAGGCTCCGGCGGCATGGTTAATGCTCCTTATGTCACGAATATCATTGATAGCCTGAAAGAAGATGGAATAATACAGGTAAACGAAGCACTGGAGCAGGTGTACCGTGAGTGGCTGAAGGAGCATCCCTTTGATGTGGGAGAAGGCTGGGCCATGGAACCCTGGAATCAGGAGGAGATGCCCGTAGATGAAGAACTGGCGGTGCAGGCAGCTGGACAATCGGATGCAGCGATCGTGGTCATCGGTCGTACTGCCGGAGAAGATAAGGATAACAGTGCGGCGGAGGGAAGCTATCTGCTGACAGCTTTGGAGGAGGAGCTCCTTCGTAATGTATGTCATGCTTTTGAGCATACGATCGTGGTACTGAATGTCGGTAATATTATAGATATGAAATGGGTAGACCGGTATCAGCCGCAGGCAGTACTCTATATCTGGCAGGGAGGTCAGGAGGGTGGCAGGGCCTGTGTAGACGTTCTGACCGGCAAAGTAAATCCCAGTGGTAAATTAAGTGACACGATTGCAGAAGATATTGAAGATTATCCTTCCACGGAAAATTTCGGAGATCCGGTGGAGAATTTCTATACCGAGGATATTTATGTAGGATATCGTTATTTTGAGACCTTTGCGAAAGATAAGGTGAAGTATCCTTTCGGATTTGGATTATCTTATACGAAGTTCCAGACAGAGATCCTGGGATTCTCAGTACAGGGCATGGCAGTCACGGCAGTTGCAAAAGTAACCAATGTCGGGGGAGTATCCGGCAGAGAGACTGTGCAGCTGTATCTGGAAGCACCTCAGGGGAAATTAGGAAAGCCTCTGCGCCAGCTGGCTGCATTTGCGAAGACAGAAGAACTGAAGCCGGGTGAGACAGAAGAACTGCTGCTGAAAACAGAGCTGACGGAGTATGCTTCCTATGATGACAGTGGTGTCACCGGACATAAATCCTGCTATGTACTGGAAGAGGGAGACTATATCTTCTATGCCGGAACCGATGTGCGAAGTGCGGCAGAGGCTGGCAAGGCGACCCTGACAGAGCTTCGGGTAGTGCGGATGGTGACGGAAGCAATGGCACCGGTACAGGAGTTTAAGCGCCTGAAACCTTTCTTTTTCGAGGAAAAGGATCATGCCATTGCAAACTGGGAAGATGTACCTTTACGAACGATAGATCTTGCGGACAGGATTCTTAAGGAGAGACCTACGCAGAGTGAGTATGCGGGAGACCGTGGCTGGAAGCTGGCGGATGTATCGGATGGAAAAATCACATTGGGACAGTTTCTGACACAATTGTCGGATGAAGACCTGATCTGTATGACCCGCGGAGAGGGCATGTGTTCCCCGAAAGTGACTCCGGGTACGGCAGCAGCCTTCGGCGGAGTGACAGAAGGACTGAAGAGATTTGGGATTCCTATAGCCTGTTGTTCGGACGGACCCTCCGGTATCCGTATGGATTGCGGCACCATGGCATATGCCCTGCCTAACGGCACCTTGCTTGCCTGCACCTTTGATCCGGAGCTGGTGGAGGAGCTGTATGAGATGGAGGGCATGGAGCTTCGGAAGAACAAGATCGATACGCTTTTAGGACCCGGCATCAATATCCACAGGAATCCATTGAACGGTCGTAACTTTGAGTATTTTTCGGAAGACCCGTATCTCACCGGTATCATGGCAGCAGCACAGCTGACCGGCATGGGAAAATACGGTGTCACCGGCACCATCAAGCATTTTGCATGTAACAATCAGGAATTCAAGCGTCATGATGCCAACAGCATTGTATCGGAGAGAGCACTGCGGGAGATCTATCTGAGGGGCTTTGAGATCGCGGTGAAACAGGGTGGCGCTTACAGCATCATGTCTACTTACGGGCCGGTGAACGGACTGTGGACAGCTGGCAACTATGATCTCCTGACGACTATTCTCCGTAAGGAATGGGGATATCAGGGCATTGTGATGACTGACTGGTGGGCAAAGATCAACGAGGAGGGTGAGCCCGGCTCTGGCAGACAGACGATTCCCATGGTGCGGGCACAGAACGATATCTATATGGTCGTGGCGGATGCAGCATCTAACTCCGCGGGGGACAATACCGCGGAAGGGTTGGCAGATGGCAGACTGACCAGAGCACAGCTTACACGGAATGCGGCAAATATCTGTGGTTTCCTGTTACGTTCCGTTGCTATGGAACGGTTTCTGGACAGAGCGGAAGAGGAATGCACGGAGCTTCACAATCCGATAAGCACCGAGGGCGCAGGAGACAGCGGACAGGTGCTGGCGCGTCTGGAACTTCCGGAACCGAAGCTTTTAGAGGACATAGACCTTCCGTTGGAGAAGCTGTCCACGAAGAAGGGCACAAGTGCGGTATACCAGTTGCATTTCTCCAGGATCGGAAGATATGAACTGGTATTCCGGATGAGTTCTGCGTTAGGAGAACTGGCGCAGCTGCCGATCTCCGTGTTCCTGAACAATACATTACAACAGACCGTGACCCTTAACGGCACGGAAGGTCAGACCATGGAACGTGTTGTAACACTGCCCATTCGTCAGGACGGTGAGAAATACATGAAATTATATTTCGGAGAGAGCGGTATCGACATGCGCCGCATGTTCTTACGCTATGTGGGTAAGAACGATATCGAAAGCTTCCGGAATGAATGATCCGGAAAACTTTAACGGAATATTTATGCATAGCCTCCCAAAGAATGATTGACTTCCCCTGCTTTTTCAGATACAATCTACTCTTGTACGTTTATAAGAAAAACTAACGAGGAGGCAGGAAAAGTGATAGCACAGATACTTGCAGTAGTTATATTTATAGCAATGTTTGTCCTGATCGTTCTGGAAGTATGGGAGAGACACGTTATTACACTGGGCTGCGGTCTGCTGACGCTGGTGCTGGTATTCGGACTGGGAATGCACAGTATGGGTGCAGTGTGGGAGACCTTGAATTTAGGCAGCTTTTTTACAAGTCATTTCTGGTATACGGCGGGACAGTCCGCGGAGACTTCCAGCGGCATTAACTGGGAGACGATCGTATTCGTAGCGGGAATGATGATCATGGTAGAGGGAATGGCGAGAGTCGGATTTTTCCGCTGGCTCTGCATGCGCCTTGCTAAAATGGTTAAGTATAAGGTAGTGCCGCTGTTCGTGACTTTTATGGTATTATCCGGTATTCTGGCAATGTTCATTGACAGTATCACTGTAATTCTGTTCCTGGCAGCAGTCACGATTGAACTGTCACAGCTGTTGAAATTCAATCCGGTGCCTATGATCCTGGCAGAGGTATTCTGTGCGAATCTGGGCAGATCCGCTACCATGTGTGGAGATCCCCCCAACATCATCATTGGTACTTCCCTGGGATATTCCTTCACGGATTTCCTGACCAATACCGGTCTGATCGCAGGTATTTCCCTGGTCGTAGTTGTATTGTATTTTTACCTGGTATTCCACAAGGAGCTGCGTGCCAGCGAGGCGGCAGCAGCCGGCAGCAATCAGACTTACCCGGATCCTTCCGAGGCGATTACCGATAAAAAGGGATTCATTATCAGTACCGTTATTTTCCTGTGTGCAGTAGCATTGCTGGTAACCCATGCACAGACCGGTCTGACCGTATCCTGCATCGGCGTGTTTATCACTATCGTGACGCTGATCGCCGCAGGCAGAGATGCGCTGAAGCTGATCAAACAGATCGATTATAAGACGCTGCTGTTCTTCATCGGATTGTTCATGGTGGTAGGCGGTCTGGAGCAGACAGGTATCCTGAAAGTCATGGCGAACTTCATCGGTGACATCAGTAATGGTAATCTGATGCTGATGATCGCGATTATTTTGTGGATCTCCGCAATCGCCAGCGCGTTCGTGGATAATATTCCTTTTGCGGCGACGATGATCCCTATCATCAGCAGTCTGTCCGCGGCCCAGGGTGTGGATCTCTCTATCCTGGCATGGGCGTTAGCCATGGGAACCGATATCGGTGGAAGCGCAACTCCTATCGGTGCATCTGCAAATGTCGTGGGTATCGCTACCGCGGCAAAGGCAGGTCATATGATTAAGTGGGGAAAATATTGCAAAGTTATGGCTCCTGCGACTATAATAGTAATAGTAATCTCCATGGTAATGATCTATGCGAGATATCTGTAGGACGATAAGGAGGGCAGACTCATGAGTGAACAACTGATTATCTCCGTCAGCCGTGAGTACGGCAGCGGCGGACATGAGATCGCACAGAAGCTGGCAGAATATTACAAGCTGCCAATGTACGATCATAACCTGTTAGACGAGGTGGCTGCAAGCATGAATGTGAGCAGCAAGGAGCTGGCAGAGTTCGATGAAAAGAGACGTAACAAATTCCTGTACAGAAGCGTGATGGGAATGAACAGCTCTCCGGCAGATAATGTGGCGAGAATGCAGTTTGACTATATCAAGAAAAAGGCAGAGGCAGGAGAATCCTTTGTGATCGTAGGACGCTGTTCCGAGATCGTGCTGAAGGATAATCCGAATCTGATCTCCATCTTCGTATTAGGAGACAGAGAAGCCAAGATCGAGCGTATTATGCAGATCTATGAGCTGGATGCGAGACATGCGGAGGAGCGTATGATCGAGAAGGATCGTCGCAGAAAATCTTACCACAACAGCCATTGTAAGGTAAAATGGGGCGACTCCCGGAACTACGATCTGTCCATCAACAGCAGCAGGCTGGGTGTGGAGGAGACTGTGGAATCTCTGAAGAATTACATAGATGCGAGAATTGCTCATAAATAAAGCAATATCAGGTAACAAAAAAGCAGAGACTGTCTGTGGAAAGCATATAAGAGAAATACTTATAGCTGCCGTAGATAGTCTCTTTTTATTGCCATAGAAAGTGTGTCTTAAAAAATGCCGGACAACATTTAAGCAAATATTAAGGATTTCTGCCGCGACAAATACAAAGGAGTGTGGTATCCTAGGAGACGAATAGGAAATAGACTTAAGGAACGTACCGGTGCCGGTATGTGGAAATGAGGTACAACATGAGTGACAGAGAGCGAGACTCCATTCAGGAGATGGAAGATATACAAAAAGGTCTGGAAGCCTTTTTACAGCAGGAGATGCAGGAAATGCAGACGTCCGGCTCCGGCAGTGGGAAGTCCGGGACCGGAAGGCGGACAGCAGAGCGTCCGGCTCCACAGATGTTTGACATGACTGAGAATGACGAGGATGAGGAGGAACTGGATGTGATCGGATCCGGAAGACGAGCAAGAGCGGATGATTACGCGGAGGATTGGGATGATCCCGCGTATCGTAAGAGACAGGCGGCTCGCAGAGAGACGACGCGTAAGACTTCAGAGAATCGTAATAGTGGTGGCCGTAGTAACAGTAATGCAGATCGTCGCAGACAGGCGGCATCTGATAGACCTCGGCGTAGCAGAAGGGAGGACTATGCGGACGAATACGAGGACTACGAAGATCACAGAGAAAAAAATCGCTCCGGAAGAAAAGCAGGGAAGCGTGAGGAGATAGACACGAAAACGGATAAGAAGAGCAGAAAAGGAAACAAAAAGGAAGCCGGGAGCGGCAGAAAAAAGAAAAAATCCGGCTTCAAGCGCTTCCTGATCGCAGTGGCGCTGATCCTCGTATTTCTGGCAGCAGGGTTGTACGTCCTGGTGGGCAAGGTCTATGCCGAGATGAATTATGAAGAGATCGAATCCGTGGCAAGCTCTCCCATGAAGGAAGAAGGCGTCACGAATATTCTCCTGATCGGTAACGATTCCCGTGAGAACGGGGAGGATGGCAGATCCGATGCCATGATCCTCCTGTCTATCAGCAACAAGACGAAAAAGATATATATGACATCTCTGCTCCGTGACATGTATGTAGAGATACCGGGATATAAGGACAATCGTCTGAATGCGGCATATTCCTACGGCGGTGCAGAACTGCTGATGGAGACCATCGAGCAGAATTTTGACATTCATATCAGCCGCTATGTGCTGGTGAATTTTGAGGCATTTGCAAATCTGGTAGATGCCGTGGGCGGCGTGGATCTGGAGCTGACCGGTAAAGAAGTGGAATACGTGAACGGCTACCTGGTAGAATATAATATCCTGCTGGGCAGACCGGAGGGAACGGACTATTTCGATGACCTGTCCGGAGGTATGGTGCATCTGAACGGTCCTCAGGCGCTGGCATATTGCAGAAACCGTTATATCGGTACGGATTTCGGCAGAACCGAGCGACAGAGAAAAGTGCTGACAGAGGTCATTCATAAGCTGCCTAAGGGTGTACTCACGAATCCGAAGGGTCTGATTGACGGTCTGATGCCGAATCTGACCACGAACCTGACCCAGACAGAGTGTTACCGGTTAAGCCTCATGGCACCGAAGATTCTGACATACGATATTATACAGAACAGTATTCCCATTGAAGGCACGTATAAGGATGCGACCCATCGTAAAATGTCCGTGCTGGAGGTGGATTTCGAGGCAAATAAGAAATTCCTGCAGGAGAATCTGTATGGAACGGGAGACAGCACTGCGACAGCGGCTTCTGAAAATTAAGACTGATTTAGGAGAGGGCTAAGAGATTTCTTTGTAACAGAGGGAGAGTGTTTATGGGGCAGAGGAAAAAGCGGTTTGTGGCACTGGTTTGTGCGGTCAGTGTAATAGTGCTTAGCAGCTGCGGGGATGATCTGACACAGCAGGTCTGTATTCCCGGGGTGGAAGAACTGGCGCAGCCGATCGGAGGTTACCATACCGGACCGCAGGACGATCAGCCCGGGGATAATATCGGGGAGATCGTTCTGCCAGGTGGGACGGACGGTGACAATACTGCATTGCCGGAATCGGGACAGTCCGGAGTTTCGGATACTTTGATGGGGGAACGCTGCATGATCACAATCTCTGCGGCAGGGGATGTGACTTTGGGCAATCATCAGGAACAGGATTACAGCTATTCATTCCGCCAGGCGTACGATCAGGCGGAGGATGAGGGATATTTTTTCGAGAATGTGAGAGATATTTTCGAGGCGGATGATATGACCATCGTGAATCTCGAAGGACCGTTGACCACATCGGAACATATGCGTGAGGGGCAGACCTACTGCATCAAGGGAGATCCGGCGTATGCCCATCTGCTGACCTTGGGGGATATCGAAGCCGTCAGCTTTGCGAACAATCATCGACTGGACTACGGAGAACAGGGCAGCCGGGATACAGTGGCGGCATTAGAGCAGGAGGGCATTGTCTATGCCTATGATAAAAATGTAGGCATCTATGAGATCCCGGACAGTGCGGAAGCCCACGGCGGAGAGCGGAATCTGAAGATCGGCATTATCTCCGTCAATGAAGTGGAATGGGGCGCACAGGCGGAGAAACTGATTCAGAATAATATCGAAGTCTTGCGGGAACAGAACGTGGATCTGATCCTCGCCTGTTGTCACTGGGGTATCGAAAAAGACAATTATCCGGAAAATTATCAGCAGCAGCTTGGCAGGAAATGCATTGACTGGGGTGTGGATCTGGTCATCGGTCATCATCCCCATGTCCTGCAGGGAATCGAGGAATACAAGGGCAGATATATTATCTACAGTCTGGCAAATTTCTGCTTCGGAGCCAACCGGAATCCGGAGGACAAGGACACCATGATCTTCCAGCAGACCTTTACTTTTGAGAACGGGGAAAAGGTGGAGGATCAGAACGCCCGGATCATTCCCTGTATGGTAAGCTCTGTCAAAACAAGGAATGATTTCCGACCGACGCCGGCAACGGGGGAGGATAAGCAGAGGATCCTGCAGCGTATGAACGAATACAGCAGTGCTTTTTGTGTGGCGTTTGATGAGGACGGCGGGATTATAGTGAATTGACCGATGGGAAAGGATAGGAATTGCCATGGAAAAAGCATTTAAGCTGGACTTTATCAATGACAAAACAGGAAGTCTGTATGTGAATTGCTGCGGGTGCTCTCAGACGGAAGCACTGCACAGCTTCGGACCGGCATCCAAGCCGCACTACCTGATCCACTATGTCTTAAGCGGCAAGGGGCATTTCCGGTTCCATGACAAGGAATACCGGCTGGAAGCAGGGTACGGATTTCTGATCCAGCCCAACGAACTGGCTTTCTATCAGGCGGATGCGAAGGACCCCTGGAGTTATCTGTGGGTGGGATTTGCCGGGAGCCGCGCGGAAGAGTATTTACATAGCATGGGACTGTCAGACAGGCATCCTATTTTTTCCTGTGATAAATCAGAGGAGCTGTATTCGATTGTCCGTGATATGATGGAACACAATACCTTTGGAATCGCGGATGATCTGCGCCGGAACGGACTGCTGGGAGTATTCCTGTCTGTGATCGCGGACAGCGCCGGTGTGGTAGCCAGAGAGGAAGAGGATAAGGGGAACCAGTATGTGAAAAAAGCGGTATCTTTTATCCAGAGTAACTACTGTAACCCTATCAAGGTAACGGATGTGGCGGATTATGTGTGTATCAACCGCAGTTATTTATATACGTTGTTCCAAAATTATCTGGGAATGTCGCCTCAGCAGTTCCTCACCACCTTCCGTATCACCAAGGCGAGAGAGCTGCTGGAATCCACCAATTATCCGATTGAGAGTATTGCCCTGTCCTGTGGATATAGTGATGCGCTGGTATTTACCAAGGCGTTCCATGCCATGAAGGGCATGTCTCCGTCAAAATATCGCAAGGAAAGCCACAAAGAGAGCACAAAAGAACAGCTCCAGGAGGTCGAGGGGCTGATCGCCCGGCTATTGAAACCGTAAAGAACAACATTAAAAATGCCCATTCATTTGAATATGAATGGGCATTTTTGGTGCCTTGGTTTTATACAGGAATTCTATTTATTTAAGTTCTTTTCTACATATTCCAGAATATAGAAATTATCCTCCGGCATCTGGCATCCGACGATATACAGTCCGTTGTCGTCGGAACAGCGGATGATGCGACCTTCCAGCACATTATGATTCGGCAGAGCAAAATCATGGATCGTGATAATGACATCTGCATTTTTGCTTTGGGTGAATATCTTGTCCGTAGCCAGGAAGGCGAATCCGTTGGCACTGATATTTTCCATGGTAGCCGCATATTCCGTATCGGAATTTTTGAACTTAATAGTACAGGTATTATTCAGATCCATACGAGGGTATTTGCGTCTATTGTTGATCCTGGGTCTGGTAGTAATGGTAATCCTGAAAGCATGTTCACCGCTTTCGGGAGCAGGAGAAATGGTGGCTTTGTCCCAACAGTACAGGATATTACCTGCGGTGACCTGCAGCATACAGGAAGCAGACCCGTTAACGGTCAGCTTCTTCTGACAGGATACCAGCAGTCCCTCCGGAAGTTGCTCGATCAGTTCCCCAAGATATTGGACATCCTCCTGACCGACCAGCTGTAAGTCAATCTTCATTCCGGGCTTGATGTCTTCAATACCCATGAAACCACCGATACCCAGATCACACATCATGTTCTCCATGACATCTTCGATGGTATTGATATTGTCTGCTGTTTCCTGATACTTGCTGAGCATCCGTTCACTGGTCCGGCTGGAGTGTGTGATACAGGTTGTGATGGTATCCACGATGTTAGATACCTGTTCCATGTTGGATACCAGCTGGGTGTTGGAGTTCTCTACTTCTTTAATGGCATTATCTACAACCTGAATGTGATTGCCCAGCTGCACGGAATCAGAAGCAATCTGATTTACGTTATCTCCGGTCTGCGTTACTTTTTCCAGAGTGATCTGGATCAGCTTTAATGTCTCTTCAATGGAAGAGGTCATCTTTGCAGAGGTAGCATCCAGTCGGGAGAGAGCATCCCTGATCTGATCAGAGGAAGCGTGGGTCTCGGTGCTTAAGGTACGGATCTGATCTGCCACAACAGCGAAGCCCTTGCCGGCTTCTCCGGCTCTGGCAGCTTCGATGGAAGCATTTAATGCCAGCAGATTTGTCTGATTCGTGATCTTCTCTATGGTACCGGTCTCCTGTTTTACCATTTCGAATTCCTGACGGAAATTCTCCAGAACATTTTCCAGCTCAGTAGACAGCTGTGACATGGTAGCAGCGGTATTCACCAGACTCTTCAGGTCTTCTGCGCTGACGCCGGAATGGGATTGCGTTTTTTCGACGAGCGTGATCATTTCTCCGATCAGAGCTACCACATTTTCTACCTGGGCGCGGATATCGGAGGTCATCTGTGTGGATGACGTGGTACGATCCTGCAGCATATTGTTGTTGTCAGTCAGCTCGTTCATACCCAGCATGACGATATCGGAGCCATGCTTATTCTCGGAAGCCAGCTCTCTTACGACAGTGATGCCATCGAGAATGATATTACTCGAAGACTTTACCTGTTCTACAGTAGTTACGACTCTGTGCAGGTCAGCCCTGATGCTGTCGGTCATGGCACCGTCGGATTCATTCAGATGACGGATGGACATGACATAGCAGATGTAGCAGAGGATGATACAGGACAATTGCAGCTGATAATTTTTCATATCGGAAGCGCTGTTGAAGCCCAGCATATAGCGATAGACGGCTGCACCGACGATGATCAGGGCATTGGCGATACCGCAGTTAATCATGAATTTTCGGTTCTTATATAGTACCAGCAGGCTCGTCACCGGCAGGATATAAGTGAAAGCGATCGGGGAAGCTGTAGTACAGATGACAAAAGTGTAGAAGATACCGTAACCGATGACCAGATCGTAGCGGTAGAGCTCCGTTGCCCAGCCTTTTACACGTAACAGAACTTCGCCAAAGATCAGAGGCAGCCAGCATAATGCCAGAAAGATCAGATAAGAAGTGGTGGGATATAATCCCCCGGACGCGTCGGAGCCATAATTGGCACTCAGTAAAACAGCAAAAACGATCCAGATCTTACG
>ULXY01012683.1_pt1 | contig 18923 bp, 25 predicted proteins | sample 1961741 | NCBI WGS metagenome assembly ULXY01 (sample SAMEA4835851, study PRJEB28245) | human gut metagenome | biome: gut microbiome; material: fecal sample | place: Denmark | collected 2008
TAAGCTTCCCCAAAACATATGTCCAAGGCACTTGCCAAAACGTCTACAGCTGCGCTTTAAATTACGCATAGTAGTATTAGTAAAGCAAGAAGTATCAACACCTCAAACACCTTGCCACATACCTTCTACAGAATAGTATTTAAAATCTCTCTGCTCTGCTGAACCTAAATATGGGTCTCCAGCCTTTGTCAGAACCAAATACTGGAATATGACCATGAGGATAGAATGGAGAGAGTGTTTTCAATGCACCCTTAGAGGTAACATCAAAAATTATTGCACCAGGATATTCTTTACGAATATTCTCTAACTTACATCTTTTATTTTTAATAATTATCATAATCTGTTATATTTTATAGTTCCACCATGTTTACGAGTTCTTATAAGGGAATTTGCTGGGACTGCCTAAGTATCCATCCATATAGGATCATAGACACCTGTAATAACTAAGGGACTTCTATGAGATATTTTGGAAATATTCTCTTCCATTTTATTTATTGTTAATGTGTTATTATTTTAGTCAATAGAATCTTTTAAGTTCACGCAAAGCTTCTTCTGTTTTAATAAGTGCCTTACGAAACTCTTTGTCTGTTGCATTAGGATTGTTTCTTTCCCTTATGCACTTTGCTAGTAGGCTGTTGATTTCTCTGTAGTCCATTGTTGTAATTAGGATTAAGTTCTAAATAGTGTCCTAGTATCTTTTTGATAACTGGGACACAGATTTCGTCCATACTATTCGTATAATGCTGGTTCATAAGATTTATAAGCTTCGAAATATTCTTCAACTTCTTCATCTGTGAGTTTTTTTACCTCAACGATATACTCACTTCTTTCAAAGGCATTATCTTCACCCTGCCAAAAGTTTTCATCATAATAGGTATTGATTTCAACATAATACTCAGTACCAATCTTCCAAAGAACTGTAGATTTTCCATCCTTACTTAGATAAATACGTTCAGTCTTTACATTGTCAGCATTTAAATACTTTGCTTCATCAGATGCTGAAATATTTATTTTGAATGTTGTTGTTTCTGATAAGTCAGAGTTACTTCCATTTTCTTTTACTTAAAGAAAACCAAAGAACTCCTTCACAAAGAATGCATAAAGAATCGGAGCAATTTATACACAATACTCAAGTGTCACTCACTACATACTTAGCAGGAAGTGAGACTGCTACATCACCAATAGTTGTATAACCATCTTGCAGCAAGGTTTCTATTGAGGTTACAACTAAGCCTTCTTTAACAGCTTTTTCGGCTATCTCGAAAGCTTCTTTCTCAGTGTCTACAATAACAGACTTATCTGTCTTGAGTGCACGAAGAGCAGACTCTTTATCATTTAAAATTACTACAGCAGTAGCTACTACTACATCCAGTGATACTACTGGAAATAAAGTGTCAATAATATTCTTTTCCATATTGTTAATGTGTTAAATTTAATGTTATTTTTTACATGTTCTGAGAACAGTTTTATGGTAATTACCAACCATCTTCTGTTCAGCCTCAGTTACTTCAGCTTTAGTTACCTCAATAACTTTTCCATTTAAAGAGGTAGTTATGTAACCTGGCATAAATGCTTTATCTAAATTTTCCATATTGTTAAATTTTAAGTTATTATCTAATTGTTCATAGATACCTAATAACGTACAACTGTTACTAGGTATTTCGTCCAGTCTCATCAGTATGAATTTTATAGTCTCCTGGCTGACTTATGAGGAAGCAACCTCAAATTAATTTCTAAATCCTCATATAGTGTCTACTTATGCCTTTAAGTCCATTATACAATGAGAGTTCACACTGTTATATCAGTGTTTAACATCTTATTCCATTATCACTTATTTAGAAATAAGAAAATTTTCTGAGGTGTTTGTGAATACCCTTTAGATACTTCCTGTTAATAACTTACTAAAATTGTATTATATTACAATTATAATAAGAGAAAAAGTCAACTATCTAATATCGCTTTTTACTTTTCTACTTTAAACTTATTTTCAGTTTAACCGTCTAACTGAATAAAGGACTTAATGTTGTTTTAATTTTGCATTTTTTGTTTTTTCAAATAATACAAAGTAACAGCTCTCCATACACCAAATTGGCAAAACAGGGTAATATGTGAAAATAGGCAAAAACCCTTCTCTCATGCTACTGCCGTTGCGCGCTTACCTCTCCAGTGTATCAGAGAGCCGAGTTACTGTGTTTTATTTTTAGTTTTATTTTTAGTTTTGTTGTTAAATTTAGCTGTCTTTCCAGCTTGCCAGAATAAAAAATAGAAACATTGTTAACTAACTCTTGCTTTTTATTGTTTTTTGTTTTGTTGTGATTTTGTTGTTTACGACAGTTACAGTACCACTCGTCGACTAATTCGGTACCAACCGTCGTCTAAATCGTGTAATTCAAAGTAGCCATATTGAGGATGAGGTGTAAATTGTCCACATAATGTAAACTCTCTACCATCATCACTTACAAATGTACTACCCGAATAGGTTCCTTTAAGACAAATAACCTTTTTTGTTCTTATTTTTTTCATACACTAAAATAATTACATTATCGGCACTTGCTTACAAATTTTAAAATATACACTAGTACAAAATGACTATTGTATCACCGGCACTAGTGTACAAATGTAATAATTAATAAGTAGGGATTTCTCCCTACCTATTAATTTTAGAGTGACCACACGTTTACTCTCATAACTCTGTGAGCACCTTTTGCGTAATTCAAGTTACCTTGAGCTACAGCACGAGATGCTACGATTGGACGACAACCCTGTGCCACCAATGTGAGTTCACTTGGTAAACTCTTTTTACCGGCTTTCACCGCCATAAAGAGTTCCAATACGTTGCGAGTTTCGGCGTCGAAGAAATCGACGTTTGCTGGGTCGAAACCCTCTATAGCTTTAGCCGTATGGGTGGTTTCTATGCGGTCTTTTCCGTCTTTGCCGTTGTCTTCGACAAAATCTCCTTCCCACTTGTAACCCGTCAAAGACGGCTTGATTAAGTTACGTAAGGAGATATTACGACCATCAGACAACTTGGCGGCAAAGAAGGTGTTCTGAGCCACCTGTTTGCCGTTTACATTTGCGTAAACGACAATGATTTCGACCTCACCTGTCAAGTGGATAGTTTCACCGATAGTGAAACCATTGCCACCCTCTTGGCGAGATTGCATCTGTTTCCAGGCATCCTCTGTGAGTTCATTAAGACCTGCAGATTTGCGAATTTTGTTTAACTCATCAAACTGCTTTTTCAAATCGGCTGCACTTGCTTTAAAATCCTTCATAATTCTCAATTTTTAAAATTAATAATATGTTTCTTTTTTTATTCAAGTATGAGGGGGGGACTAAAGTGGGTGTCTACCGTCAGTTAAAAGACTCTGTCATATATTAAAAACTCTACTATTAATTGAGTCTACCGTTGATTAAATAACTCTCCAAATTTTTAGCATTGGATTAAATCGGGGGGGGATTAAAATAGTGATTTTTGGCGATAATTTAAGTATAAGGCTCTTATTGCCACATTTTAAATTATTTTAACTTTTATATTTTCAACAATTAATCTATTGTAGAATGTAATTAAAAAAGAACTAAATTAAAACAAATTTAAAATATTAATTAATATGGTTGAAAACTTATTAGAAGGAATAATGACAAATGAAGAATTTCAAGAGCTTATAAAAGCTTCTGAAAATAATAAAGATTATAAATTTAATAAAAATGGTTTAGATATTTCAATGAATAGTTCAGATAACGGTTTTGAACTTAGTGTTAAATACACTAATCCAGTACAATCTGAAGTAGAGAAGTTTACAGACTTTCTAAATGGTTTGGATGATGAATTATTTGTAGACATTTGTGAGAAGATTGGTAATGATGGTTTACAAAGAATTCAGAATTGTTTGGACTCAGAAAATATTGAATCTGTTCGTTCTGCAGTTTCCTATTTTAAAGCACATGCACGACAACTCATTGCAGATAAAACTAAATACTTAAATGAGCAATTAGTTAAATTTAATTAATAACTTAAATACACACTTAGCTAGTTTTAATAACTAGCTAATATTCTCTTATGGTGTAATGGTTAGCACAGAAGACTCTAAATCTTTTAGTCAGGGTTCGAATCCTTGTGAGAGAACAATTTAATTATAAAAGAATGTATTATGATTATAGCAATTTATAAACTAAATGACAAGCTTTTAAAGACCACTAATTTAGAAAAGAAACTTAAAAAGTTGAAAAAGGCTAAATTAGATAGTAAAATTCAAATTCTTTTTCAAGAGAATTATGAGGGGGATTTAAAAGAGGCTGAGAATTATTTAGATTACATAATTAAAAAGAACTATGTAATAGATGATAATGTAGATGATACTAGTAATGTAGTTTTCCATCATTATGTCAATAGACAAACTGGTTATACACACACTAGTATATATGATAATGATATAAGAATAATAAATGAAGGTTATGAACAAGTTGACTAAAAATTATAATATTTACGAAGACTATTTAAATAGAAATGCTATGCTGTCTTTAAATAAAGCAGAAGACACAGTAGATAAAGTACTAGCAAAACCATTTAAAGATAAGCAATGGTTTCTTAATTACCTAGATGAATTAAATAAACAATCGGTACGGTACTAATTTAATTATAAATAATGATTGATTATAAAGTAACTATTAAAAATATACACTCAGCATTATCTGATTTAAATATAGATGAATTACTAATTATACTTGATTGTATTAAAGAGATTCCTACTTATAATAACTCAGTCCACATTAATAGTGGAGGTTATACATATCCTAGTGTGGATAATGTTTTATTAACTTCAAAATTGAAATCTCCTTCTATTTCAGATACATTGCATTCTCTGCAATTAGATACAGACTACATGTAATTCAGTAAATTGTACTGATGTAGTTAAAAAACGTAGAGACAATGAAACCAATTCTTTAATTTAATTATAAAATATTTAAGGCGACCTAGCAATTAAGCTAAGCCGCCTTTTATTGTGTTTATTAATTACTATCAATTGTATCTATTAGTTATTTTCTCCATATACTAGTTATACTATCTATACCTAGTAATCCCATACAACAATATAAAACTGTATCTATCATGTTAGGAGCTTGTATCTAACTAATAGAACAGTATATTAGAATAATTAAACTAACTACCCATCCTAATATTCCACACACTCTTTTACTACTTATTCCAGTATGTGCTGTTACTAATTTAATTAAAAACTCTTTCATTCTCTAAATAATTTATTTTAAGGAATTAGACAAAGGTTTCTAAAATATTGGAATATTAATAGGTTCCTTTCATAGTAAGCTACCTAGTCCCATTCTAAATAAATCCAAAGTCTTTACCAAATCTATTTATACCATGAATACCTCCTTTAGATATAGAACCCCAAGTAGAAAGATTAGCACCTTCAGGTACTTCATCTGCTACCTTAGCAAATAGCTACATTTTATTACCATAACTTAGATCATTTCTATCTGTTTTAAAATGAACTGAATAATTATTAGGTTCAATATCCTTTACTAGTTCAAATCTTTGATTAGGCTATTGTTTAAAGAAATAAGAAGTAGCTTCATTTCCCTCAGCTTTTCTAGTACTCCAAGCTTTTCTAGTAGGTTTGTAGTAAGATAACTATATAATAGGATTATCTCTTGTTGTGTATTCTTTAGCAGCTAAATTATTAGTAATTCCTTGAGATATATTTTTAGTTAAATTTCCAGCAGTCTCATTAAGTAAACTATTTCTTATCCAATGTGAAACTGTATTCTAACCCATTTTAGAAAGAACTATTTTACCTAAACCTAATCCTAAATTTCCTACAGCAGTTCCTACTACAAATTCTCCTACTGGATCAGCTCCTGACATAGCTCCTGCTTGAGGATTAGTACTAGTTTTAGTATTTCCCTACTAATCCTTTACTGTAACTATCTCACTATGAGGTATACTCCTTTTAGCTAAAGCTATTCTCTCTTTAGTTGATAGATTATTATATTTAGTCCTTAAATTTTTAGCAGCTGGCTATAATCTTCTTTTTAAATTAGTAGGATTAAGAGTTCCCTTAGATTGAGCATTTCTAGTGACCTCCTAATCCTACTTAGATTGTTGCCATGGTAATCCTGTGGTTTTAAAATTTAATTTACCCGCTTTCTAATATTTAGGTATCCATTTCATATCTTCTTAATATAACTAAACCAACTATAATGTTTTCTATGACTTAGATAATCTAAATCACCCTAATTCTAATAAGCTTCTCTTTCAAAGGAGATATTTTTATAAGCTAATTTAGTATCTCTGTACATAATTAATCTGATTAAATATTCTATTATATACCATAAATAAAAACCTATCCACAATAGTTCCTATCCCTATTTAGTATGTATAGTTTCATGGTTTATATCTATTTTATTTAGCATTCTTCTACAGAATAGTATACCAAATAAATTTATACATTTAAAACCTTTTGGAGGTAAGATATTATTTATGATTACTTTCATAATTCTATGTCGTCATTTAATTGGGTGCATTTAATTAAATATCTTTCCCATAGTTGCTTATCTCTCTCATTTACAAAATCTAAAAATTCTTGTAATTCATTCAATTGTATATTTATATCTTTCATTTACTAAATATCGATTTTAGGTCATTTATTCCATCTATTCCTTTAGCCGCCGCAGAACCAGCAATTTTATAATAAGGTGTTCTATGTAATGTATTATAAGCAGCCCTTCCTTCATTATAAGCCTAATCTCTAACTATTCTAAATGGACTAGTTCTAACTATCTTATTAGCTTTACTTAGTTTTTTATATGCTTTATAGCCCTTTATTAATTTGGGCAAGACAGAAATTCCAATTAGAGATCCTCCTAATCCTATTATGCCTCCTACAGATTGCTAGTAATCACCTGACTACATACCTTCATAAATATCTCTAACATCGCCTAGTGGAGTTAATTCTACAGCTGCATCTAAATAAGGATTATCAAGATGCCATTTATTTTTACCACCTTGCTAATATTTTAATAACTATGCTTTTCTCATACCTAGTTAATATTCTAATTATATATTTGAGCAATTGGATTTAAACCCTATTGTTTATTCCACTAATTAATAATCTATTTATCTCTATTTCTTCCTCTATTCATTTCTACATTATAGAAGGCAGGTCTTGTATTATAATTCTTCTATTTTAATCCCTATTTAAACTATCCAAAATTCTAGACATTCTATAAATTTTTATATCTACCATTAGTTAGACTATCAGTTGCATTTTTAGTCCATCCACCTAAGTTAGAAGATCTTTTTCCGAATGAATAATATTTTCCAGGTCTTCTATCATAGATAAGTGTGAAGTGTCAAAAGCAGCCTGCTATGGGATGCCCTAATTAACTAAGGAGATATATCTTTGTAATACTTGAGGCTATGAGTTACTAATCTAAAAAGGTCCACCCTACTAATAAGTAAGAGGATGATTCTTTTTTAAATCCTTTGTTTTAAACCATCCATTATCTAATATTGATCTATGATTATTTGGCTTATGTACTTCTCCACCATCTTCATGTTTCCATTTCTTTGCATTCTAAGCAAATATGGCTCTTTTTCTAGTTAGAGGATTTTTACTATGTGTTAATTCTTCAGTAGTTTTACCTGTTCTCTTTTTAGTTTCAGTAAATTTTCCTCTATTTTCCTTTTTAATATGTATTCCTGAACCCTTAGCTAGATAAGGGATACCAAATATTTCTAAATCCGCCATTTTAATTAAATTTAAGAGTTTATATTACTAATTAATTTGTTATACACCTAATTATATATTATTATTGAAAAGTTAAAAATTAGTTTAGATAAATATAAAATAAATGTAAAATGTTAATGTTATATGGAAAATTTAAGTATTGATAAACAAAACGGAACAGTAGTTTTTAATGAGAAAGCTCATCGTTATTGGGATATTAATGACCCTTCTATTAAGTTTACTTCTGTAACTACTATGATTGAGCAATTTGGTCAGCCATTTGATAAAGAATTTTGGTCAGCGTATAAAGCCTTAGAGAAATTATTACCTGCTGATGAATTTAAGATTGAGAAGAAATCTCTTTTAAATACTAAGAAATTTGATCCTGTTCTGTTAGAGTTACATAATATTACGGAGTTAGATTTTAATAAAGCACAGCAAGAAATATTAGACTCTTGGGATGAGGAGAATAGAAGGTCTTGTGAAAGAGGTACTAAAATACATGCAGGATTAGAGAATTCCTTTTACACCAAGAAAAAGAATATTACTCTAGATAAATATCAAATAGGAGGTAAATTTGAATGTCAAAAAGATAGAACAACTTTAGATTTGGAGAATGCAGTATATCCTGAGTATTTAATTCATTGGGATTCTCCATCTGGTAAATTACATATTGCAGGTCAGATTGATTTGTTAGTTAAAAAAGGCAATTCCATCATAATCGGAGACTGGAAAACGAATAAGAAGATTGATACTAAGAGCTATTTTGATTCCAAAGTAAGAAGTTCTGTTAAGATGAAGTTTCCTCTAAATAATTTAGATGATTGTAATTATTATCATTATTGTCTTCAGCTTAGTACTTATGCTTATATAATTGAATCATATAATCCTGATTTTAGTATAGAAGATTTAGTATTAGTACATTTTGATCATAATGACAATATGACTGTTTATCATCTACCTTATCTTAGAAAAGAAGTAGAACGTATGTTATCTTACTATGAAAAGGAACATCTTCTACAAGAACGTAGATTAAAGAATAAACGAATTGAATATTAATATGATACTATGTATAGCATTATTACTAATAGCTTATTTAATTTATAGCACTATAATAGAATTAACTAAGAATTAATATACAAACTAATATATGGAAGAATATATAACTAAACGTACTAAAATATGTAGAGCATGTCCTATTTGTGACCAAGAAAATGAGATTTGTAATGCACATTTGTATTTAAATCCTGAAAATAATGATGTAAGTACAACACCTAAGAAGGGATATTTAAAGGGGTGCGGATGTCACCTAAAATGGAAGATTAATAATAAAAACTCACATTGTCCTTGCAACAAATGGGAAGCAGAATAAAATTGAACATACTAATTAAATGGTTACATGGTATTTTAACTAAGCCATTAACTATATTAAAAAGTATATATTATAATATTAAGAATAAACATCAAGATTTAGCTATTACAAGATTAGGTATATGTCATAGATGTGACCATAAATTAAATACTAACTTCGGTGATTTATGTGATTTATGTGGATGCGTATTAGATAATAAAACTAGAATTAAAGATGAATTTTGTGAACAAGGTAAATGGTAATTATTGCCATAAATTAAATGTAAATGACTATGGATTTTAGAAGTGAATTAAATGGAAAAGAGAAAGTAGCTCAAGCACTTATCGGTATGGAAAGTACAGGAACCCCTATTGTAGTTAATGGACAAAGAGCAGATGTTATTTTAGCTAATGAGAAGAAGTCTAAATTTAATAATAAAGTAGATGAATATATAGATAAATTTGAAAAACATAATAAGGCACTTGAGGACTATGCTAAAGAAATCTCAAAGGACATCAATGGTTTAGAGATACTACCAATGGGTTCTTATGCATTGATTAAACCTTTTGATGAGAATCCTTTCCAAAAGGTAACAGTAAAGAATGGAATTATTATTGACACAGGTGGATTTACTCCTCAATATAAGAGTGAAGAGGATGGTCAAATTCACGAATTAGAACAGTTTATTCGTGTTGGTACCGTAATTGAAACTGGATTCAAATGTGAGTTCTTAAAAGAGGGTGATGTAGTATTCTTTACTAAAGCTAGTGAAGCTACTGTTCCATTCTTTAAACAAGGATTTGTAGTAGTTAATGAATCACGAATTATGGCAATAGTTAATGAGAAATTAACAGAAAGAAAGAATCAAATTAAGAGTAATGGAAACAAGTAATAAAGTTTACATGCAGCCGGGAGATGTAGTTTAGTTACGTTAGCGTGACAAAATGCATTGTCCGGCTATGCTTGTTATTAGAAAAGAGCAAGCATTATTTAAAGATGAAATGAAAGGATTGAGATGCAGATGGTTTACTGATTCAGGTTTAATGTAGGAAGCAGTATTTAACACTAAGGATTTAATACTTGTATAATTATGGGAGCATTTGATAGTTTTTCACAAGAAGCTAAATCTAGAAGAGCTGCAGAAGTTAAAGCTACTTAGTTAAGAAATAAGAAACGTTTTCAAACTAAGCCTACTACAAAACCTATTTATGGCACATCCAGACATTACTTAGATAGAGATTGGGATGGTGAATCTCTAGGATAGGTATACATAGGTAATAAGGGATGGGTAGGTATTACACCTTCAGGCAGAGTTGGATATAAAACTGCTAACGGTTCCTATACCCCAATTAAGAATCTTACGGATTATGATAAATAGTAGATTGCACTTGCTGTAAATAAAACAGGAGTAAAAGCACTTACCGGAGATAGAAGTAGAGAAGTTGCAAACGCCTGGAGTAAAAATAGTGGAACATGGTTAGCAACAAAACAAAGAATAGTTAAACCTAATGTAGCTAAACCTTAGGTTACTAAAAATCCAGAAACTCCTACTACCTCTACAGGTAAACCTCATACTAGTACACCCTCTATAACTAGTAAACCAAGAACTGCTCCAAAAACTCCTATATCTAATTCATGGATTAATAAGAGTAGAGGAATTTGGAATTATAATGGAGTAGCTCAAGCAGATGTAGCAAATGCTTATAAGACAGGAGATTTTAGTAAAGTAGGAAGTTACTTATCTCAACATAAGGATTTAGCTAGTTATTTAAATAATATTTATAGTAAGAGAGGAGGTAACTAGTTTAATTCATCTACACCAACTTAGCAAGCAACTCCTATTAAAGGAACTCCTGGGTATGGCATTCATGTTGGAAATGGTAGTGTAACTTTATCTACTCCAAATGGCTCAACTACAGATATAACTAATTCTCATAATGTATCTACCTTAATTAATAATGGTAATTATAAAGCTCCTAATTTAGGAAACTCTGCCACTAATTATTTAGAAAATAGACCATTAGATAGTTATTCAGAACTTACTAAACACAATTTTGATAGAGGTGATATTAGATAGGATATGAGAGAAAATGGGATAAATCCTTATGATTATTCAGGGTCAGATAGAAAATAGTTAAGAACATATTTAAATAATCCTACAACTGATAACTACACCCAATCTGTAAGTAAAATTATAGGGGATGGTAAAATCTAGTAGAATATGTTAAATAATGCTGTTCAGAACTAGACTAGTTAGTATCAATTAACTAAACCTAATTTAGGATATAATCTAAGTTAGAATAGTTAGTTAGTTAATTTAAAATTTAAACAAGGAGGACAAATGTATAAATACGCAGCAGGAGCACAGCCACAATAGGCAAGTGGACAATAGGGAATAGAATAGTAGGCAATGGCTTTGGTTTAGGCAGCTATGTAGGGTGATTAGAAAGCTAACTAGACTATTTAGAAGATTATGTAGGCAGCACAACAAGGTGATTAGCAAGCAGCTCAAGTAGCTCAATTATTAAAAAATATTGTTCAACAAATGAAAGGATCTCGTAAAGCAAGACTCGGTGCTAAATTAGATTATATTAAATAGTCTATTGGAGAATGCCCTGAAGGTCAAGAAGTAGTATATTTTAAAAAGGGTGGAGAAATCTGTAAAGTATGTGCGGGTAAAAAGATGCAAAATGGAGGAAAATCTGACCCTATTAAAGACTTTAAGAAAAAGAAGGATGTTACAAAACAAACTTATTAGAGAAATCCTTATACTAGGGGTAAATCAGCTAAAGAAATTGCTGAAATGCAAAGAAGAAATAGACAAGAAGCTGGTGCAGGTAAAGGTGAGAATGATGCTAATGTTGCTCCATGGAACTATAAAAAGAAGAGATAATTAAAACATATGTTTAATGTTAATGATTTATGAATGTATTTAATTATGATAGTGATCATCTTATTCTAGAATTAAATGAGCCTGAGATTCTTTTAATTAGAGAATTTAAGGCTCTTCTAGATAGAGATAAAACGAAAACTAAGACTAGAGTAATGAAAGAACTCACGTATATTTATTTGGCTTTAGATTGGAAGTCTCCTTATTCTAATTATTTAGAATAGGAAAGACATGAAGAAGCTTTAGCTGATAGTGGTTTGACAGAAGCTTAGTTTAATGACCCTATATTTAGAGAAGCTTGTCGAAAATATAGGAAATTACAAGAATCAAATAAGTCTGTAAAATTATTAGAAGCAGCTCGAAGGGCGGCAGATTAGTTCATAGATTATTTTGAGACTATTGTAGATTTAAATGAACGAGATATTAATGGTAAACCTATTTTCTCTGCAGAAAAAGTAATGAAAGAGATGGCTTAGTTAAGTAATGTCCATGAGCAATTAATTACTTTGGAGAAAGAAGTTAAAGAGTCTGTATCACAAGAGTCTACAACTAGAGGTGGAGTTAATACCGGATATGACCCAGGTGATTTTTAATTGATATGCCTAGAAAGAAGAAAGTATTACCTGATGAAATCTAGTTAATTGTAGATGAGGTAAAAAAGAAATAGTAGGAAGAAGATACTAAAGAAGCTAAGAAATTAGTTGATGAGTATAGAATTGAACGTTCTAATGATAAGACATATTGGGATATTACTAAGGATATGAAAATAGAATGTTTTGATCCTACTTTATCTTACGAATTAACTGGTTATAGACCTATAGATGAAACTCATGGTTTAGATTTTGATCCTTCATGGTTTACTGAAGTTAGAGAAACATTTCTAAGAACTGGAAGATATTGTTCTTATTTACCTAGAAGTAAAAGATGGGATGCATTTTGGAAAGAACAATATACTAGGTGTAAATATGGTATGACCTCACATGGATATACTATTACTGGAGATAACTATTTCTTCTTAAATTTTTATTAGTTACCAGTAGTAGATATGGATAAAGCATCTGGTGAAGGTACAAATGAAAGTTTTCCAGTATTTTTTGCTTCTCAATATATGTTCTTTCATTACTTATAGATGTGTAGAGTATTACATAAAAATGCTGCTTTAATGAAGGCACGTTCAATTGGTTTTAGTGAGATAAATGCTTCTCTTGCAGCTAGACTATACACTACTATAAAAAGAAGTAGAACTGTAATTACCTGTTTTAATGATACTTATTTAAATGGTACCTTTAGTAAGTTAGACCATGCTCTTACATTTATTAATACAAATGCTGATGGATTTTTTAAACCTAGATTAACAGATAAAGCATTAGAAAAGAAATCAGGATACCAAATTAAAATAGATGGTTAGTTCACAGATTTTGGATGGCTTTCTGTTGTGAAAGGTATTAATGGAAGTAAGCCTTCTAATATTCGTGGTGAGCGTGTTGATCTTCTTATTTATGATGAGGCTGGTTCGTGGCCTGATTTAACTACTGCTGTAGTATAGGGACAAGAATTATGTGAAGTACAAGGTGTTCCTAGAGGTATTATGTTATTTGGTGGCACTGGAGGTGACTTTGGTCCTCCTCTTGAAGGATTAAAAAAGATTTATTATAATCCTAGGGCTTTTAAGATTCTACCATTTAGACATAAATGGACACAAGATGGAACTACTATAGAGAGTGGATTCTTTCTTCCTTATTTTTTGCAATCTTTGAACCCTGAATATATGGATTCTAGAGGAGTTTGTAATTAGATAGAGTATAAGAAAGTATTACAAGAAGAAAGAAATAATCTGTTAGCTGTTCCTGAAGACTACCTTAAAAAATGTGCTGAGCGTTGCTGGAATGCAGAGGAAGCATTTACTCTTGAAGGTTAGAATAAGTTTAATAAAATGAAGATAGCAGATTAGTTAGCTAAAATACGTCTTCATAAAATTGGACCTAGACCACAAGTGGGGACTATTGATTATACTTATAAGTCTAATAAACACTCTTTAGAAAATATAAATGGATTTAGATGGCTTCTTAATTCTGGTAAAGTTTAGATATTAGAGCATCCAGTATGGTCTGATTTATATAAGGAGCAGATTGAGAAGTAGAAGAGAGAAGCTGAAGAATAGGGAATTGATTTTGAAGTTCCTGTATATACTGAAATGAATGATTTATATGTAGCAGGTATTGATGGTATTGATATTGGTGCTGCTCAAACTTCTAAAGAAACTAGAGATCCTTCTGATTTTTGTATTGTAATTAAACGTAGAGCCTTTGGTCTTAATGAACCTCAATATGTAGCTATGTATAAAGATAGACCTCAAAATATTAGAGAAGCCTATAAGATAGCTATGTGTATGTGTAGATATTATAATTGTAGAATTAATATAGAAGCTACCCGTGTAGGTATGATTACTTGGGCTAGAGAAAATAAATGTCTACAATACTTTATGAAAAGACCTAGAGCTACTTTAACTGATATTAAATATGGTACTACTAAATAGTATGGTACTCCTGCAACTAAAACCATTATAGAATAGCAAACAGACCTTATAGCTGATTATGTAGAAGACTATGGACATAATATCTGGTTTGAAGATATGCTAGTATAGTTAAATGGTTATAATGATGAGAATAAAACAAAATTTGATATTATAGCTGCTCTCGGAATGGTTGAACTTGCAGACTAGGAATTATCAGGAAGACAACCTACAAAAGTTGACAAAGAAGTTGAAGAATTTTAGGACTACGGATATTATATAAATGACAAAGGTTATAGAGAATTTGGGGTTATTCCAAAGGAACAATCAAATCAAATAGTAATTAAATAGGAGGAAAACAATGACCCATACCGAATTGAAACAAGTGATCCTAGATTATATGAAAACACAGTTTTAGATAAATTTTATAGGAGATATTCGTATTGAAGATTTAGACCCTATAGGATATAAAGTTTCTTTTAATCTAGACCATGCTGAGAACCCTTTTGTACTAATGGCGGATTTACCCGATGATAAATTTGTAGATTTTATAAAAGAGGAATTAAGAAGAAGTAAATTACATAGAGTAAAGTATTTTAAAGCAATTAAAATACAACCTCCAGAACCTAAACTATGTTATGACAGACAAAGAGCTTATAGATAAGACTAATGAAACTATTTCTGAACTTGTATATGATAAAACTAAGCTCTAGAAAGCTTATAATTATTATAATGGAAAAAGGGACAAGGAATAGTTTCGTTATCTAGAAGAAAATTTTGGTATAGGAAGTCCTACTTCTGTTGAATTTACACCTTTACTAAGAAAACATGTAGATGCTTTAGTTGGTGAATTTCTAGGAACTCCTATATTGCCAAAAATATCCTGTAAAGATGCAGGGACTATCAGTAATATGGATAGAGAAAAATAGCTATTGATATAGACACAAATAATAGGATTTTTAAAGACACACTTAAATAATTCTTTACTTAAATTCGCTAATAACTAGGATATTACTGATAAATCTATTAAATAGTAGTTAGATAAAATAATTGAAGAGCAAGACTAGCAATTTGTTTCTCAATATGAGATTGCTGCTTAGAATATTCTTCAATACATTATGTAGTCTGAAGAAATTGATTTTGTAACTAAACTTAGACAATTATTTATAGACTTATTAGTTACAGGTTATTGTTTTTACAGAGTAAAACCATCATTTAGTAAAACTAATATTGAAATAGAGGTATTAAATCCTTTAAATACCTTTGTAGATAGAAATCCTGAATCTCCTTATGTTAAGAAATCTTATAGGTCTGTTGTAAGACAATGGCTTTCTAAAAGTTAGATACTAGCTAAATATGGAAATGAATTAAGTAAAGAGGACTTACGTAATTTTAAATAGAACTGGACAGATGATGATACAGCTAGATATAGAAGAGCCTATGGTCCAGTAGTAGATATAGATGAAGATAGTGATGATGACGACGAAGAACAAGATTTACTTCCTGGTTATCCTGAAGACGATTCTCATAGATATAATCTAATTCCAGTATATGAAGTAGAATGGATAGAAACTGATGATAAATTTATTATGTAGAGATATAATACAATTAGAATCGGTGATGAATATTATATTCTTAGAGGAATTGATAAATAGGTAATTAGAAGCCATGATAATCCTAATTATTGTGGATTATCAGTAAATGGTGTTTATTTTTTAAATAGAGCTCGCTAGCCTTATAGTTTAATCTTAAAATGTGCTCATTTGTAGGATCGTTATGATCTTTTACACTACTATAGAGATGCGATTGTAGCAAATAGTGGTGTTAAAGGTAGTATTATTGACATTTCTATGATTCCTAAAGTATTAGGACCCGATTTTGGATCCAGAGTAAAGAAATGGAGAGCTTATAAGAAACAAGGAGAAATGTTAATTGATTCTTCTCAAGAAGGAAGAATGGAAGATGGATAGGCTCCTTTAAATACTATATTTAATGGCTATGATGAATCTTTACCAGCATAGGTAATACAAGCAATTGATTTAGCTATACAATCTATTGAATCTACTGTGTCTTCTATTACAGGTGTATTTAGAGAAAGACTTAATGGTATTGAATAGAGAGATGCTGTAACTAATGTTAAATAGGGAGTAACTAATTCTTATACTGTAACTAAACCTATTTATTAGCAAATGGATTTAGTTGTAAGAGAAGTCTTACTTGATAGTCTTAACTAGGCTAAAATAGTTTATAAGAAAGGACTAACTGGTACTATTACCCTAGGAGATAAATATTAGAAAATATTTACAGCTCTTCCTGAATATTTTACAGTTACAGATTATGATATACATATAATATCTAGTACTGAAATTATGTAGGATATGTAGACAATTAAATCTACATTACCTGATTTAATTAAGTCTGGATTAGTTAGTGCTGATATTATATTTGAAGCTCTAACAGCTAAAAGTTTAACTGAACTTAAATATACTGTTAAGAAAGCTATGGAGAAATAGAAGGCTGAAAATAATCAGTTATAGTAGCTATAGCAGAAGTTGGAGGAAACTAGTTAGTAGTTACAATAGGCTTAGCAAGAGTTATAGAAGGCTCAATAGAAAGCAGAATCTCTTAATGAACAAAGAATGTAGCTTGATTAGCAGAAGATTCAATTAGAATATCAAGTTAATTGGTATAAAGCTCAAACAGATAGAACTTATAAAGATAGACAATTAGATATAGAGGATTAGAGAACTAAAGTTGAATTGGCTTAGTTAAATGATAGTAATCCTTATAATGACAAAATTAGACAATCATAATGGCAATAAGTTGTGAAAAAGTATACTCTGGAACAGGTGATTAGATTTATCCAGAGACAGCAGATAAAGCGGTTACAGTTCTAGCTAAAGATACTACTCTTGACGTATATCTTAAAGAATTAGCTGAATCAATTTCAAAAGTACAAGGAGTCAATCAAATAGCTAAATCTTTAAAGTTTAAAATAGATTATTTAGCTACAAATACATCAGATGTTGCTAGAGTGAAAGAGTTAGAAGATTAGCCTGAAACTAATTAGTGGGGTGAAAACTTTGTATTACCTTCTGTGAGAACTCCTTATACCTGGAAAAGAACTATTGTGTATTTTGAAGGATAGAATCTTAAAGATGGTTAGAAATTTTATGAAATTGTAACTGCGGATATTGCGGAGATTAGTCAGACTCTATATATAGTTAAAGATAATTCTTAGTAGCCTAAGGTAATATATCCATAGAAAGCTGTAGAAGTAGGAGGAGAATTATAGAATGTAAATGATACAGATGCTTCTATAGATGAAATAATCAAAGCTAGTGAAGAAGGTAAAAATAATTGGAGTAAATATCCATCAGAAATAACTGCATCTAATCCATATGGATTTATGGCAGTACGATAGAGAGTAAACGGTACTTGGAGTTTATTTAAAGTTGCTCTATACTCTAAATGGTCTTATGATAGTAGACTTATTACTAAATTTACAGTAACTAGTACTTTTAAAAGACCACAACTAACTAGAACAGACGCAAATCCTGGTAACTGGTGGGTAGATACTAATACATAGGAATTTACTGGTTATCTATGGATGATTTCTGCATCTTAGAGTAATAATAATTACATTTTAGACAGTAATAAGAATATATGGAGTGAACCTCAATTAATTTCAATAGTTAAGTAATGGAATTTAAAATAGATATATGTAATTCAGTACAAGGAGATTTAACTGTATTAGATTTATCTAAAGAGTACGGTCAATATTTATCTGAAGAGGAAGAAGTAGCTAGTACTTATGAAGATACATTATTATTTAAATACAGTAAGTCAGTGACTGTAAATGTATTAATGAAAATAGGAACTACAGAAATAACATTCTTAGATGCATTAATACATGAACACAATTAGTTAGAAAATGGTGTATATAAAGATGATGCATGTACTTTCAACCTTAAGGAAGATGGTTTTTACACTATTGACCATTATGTATTTCCAAATATAGATTGGTATAATTGGTATAAAACTGAAGCTCCACAAGAGTATAAAGATAAAGTAAATAGAGTATATATAATAGATGAAGGAGTTATTAAGAAAGAAGTAGATGGAGAATTAAAAGAAACTACTCTTAGAGAAGTACTAGAAATGAATTTAGAAGGAACTCCTATTTAGTAGGAACATATAAATACTTTCTTTACAGGAAATATGTAGCAATGCTATATTAACTATTGTAAAAAATTATTTGATGCTTTATTAAATAAGTGCCGAACTTCTACTTATAATGAAGATTTATATGCTAGAGACTTTATTTGGATGACTCTTAATATAATAGATTATTTAATCTAGTTTGAACAATTTATGGAAGCTGAAAAAATAGTAGAAGAATTTAATACTTGTGGAGGCTTC
>ULXY01011654.1_pt1 | contig 18543 bp, 17 predicted proteins | sample 1961741 | NCBI WGS metagenome assembly ULXY01 (sample SAMEA4835851, study PRJEB28245) | human gut metagenome | biome: gut microbiome; material: fecal sample | place: Denmark | collected 2008
GAGCGACTGCTGAGCGACCCTCGGGCGGTGCTGGCCGACGGGGCGACGGTCTGCGAGAGCAAGGGTATCATGGCGGGAGTGCCCATATCGTCGTTTCTTGCCAATGTGTATCTGAGCCAGATGGACTGGCACTTCGCCGAACGAGGCAACCGCTACGCCCGCTACTCAGACGACATCATCGTCTTTGCCCGCAGCAGCGCCGAGCGCCAGGAAGACATGGCCTACATACGCGACTGTCTGGCCCGTATGGCGCTGACCGTAAACGAGGACAAGGAGCGCACCAGCGAGCCCCATGAGCGGTGGGACTTCCTGGGCATCGGCTATCAGGACGGCGTATTCGACGTCTCTCCCGTGTCGGTGGCGAAACTCAAGAAGAAGATGTGGCGCAAGAGCCGCGCACTGCTGCGGTGGAAACGGCGCAAGGAGGTAGACAACATCCATGCCGCCAGGGCCTTTGTCAAGTCGTTTAACATCAAGCTCTATGACAACCCCAAGAGCTCGGAACTGACATGGAGCAGATGGTACTTCCCGATTATCAACACCACCCGGTCGCTCCATATGCTGGACCTCTACATGCAGGACTGCATAAGATATATCGTCACTGAGCAACGCACGAAGGGCCGCTTCAAGTTTGGCTACGACATGATAAAGCAGCTGGGCTACCGCAGCCTCGTCCACGAATACTACGCACTGAAGGAGCAGGCCGAGTCAGGAGAGCAGAGCGGCGAAGCTGCCAACGGCGCGGGCTGAAACCACATAAAAAATAACGGAAACATAAATAAAAAATAAAACTGTTACAACAAGACAAATGATAGACAAGGTGTTTGACGCCACGGTAAACGTACTGCTGTTTCTGGGCCGCACCTTCCGCCTGACCTATAATGCGGTGAACATCATCGTGTGGTATATGCTCCTGCCATTGGCTTGGGCTGCCATACTGGACTACAAGCTGCACCAAATCCTGTTTGCGCCAGCGTGGCTGCTGCTCTGCATCGCCGTAATCATACTGCAGCGCAAGCAGTTCAACAGGTTCTGCGACACCCTCTTCAAACTCTCGCAGGTGTTTATCCTCTCCTTTGGCAACTATTATCTATGGTCTGTCATCATCTGCCTGCTGCTGCCCGTCTTCATCACCACTATCCTGCTGATAGCATAGCCCGGCGCCGGCAGAGGGCAGCATCGCCAATGGGCATCAAGCTCGCAAGGCGGTGACCACGAAGGGGAATCAGACGAAGAGGGGCGCAAGGTCTGTAGGGCGGATCTCCACTTTTTTCGAATAATGTGTAATTTTTACGCAGAAATATTTGACGGTTGCGAAAATAGTTTGTACATTTGCAGCGTAAATATTACACAAAGCACAGACAGTAGTATGGAATACAATGAGACGACTGGCAAATGGGAGTCAAAGTTCTGGCATCCTGCGCTGACCACCGACGCAGTGGTTTTCGGCTTCGACAAAGAGGACGCCTCTCTGCAGGTGCTGCTAATCAAGCGCGGCAAAGCCAAAGCCGGTGAGGTGGGGGCGTATGAGGGCTGCTGGGCATTGCCGGGTGGATTCCTCAAGCAAGACGAGCCCACCGACGAGTGCGTGTACAGAGAGCTGTATGAGGAGTCGGCCATGCGCCTCTTCGACAGCGACGACGGCATCAAACCAGAGTTCATCGAACAGCTGAAGACCTACTCGGCAAGAGGCAGAGACCCACGAGAATTTGTGGTGACGGTGGCATACTATGCACTGGTAAAGCGCGACAGGTATGACATAAGGGGCGGCGACGACGCTGCCGAGGCCAAATGGTTTTCCATCGGCGAACTGCAAGGGCTGAGGCTCGCCTTCGACCATGCCCAGATTATAGAGGACGCCATAGAGAGGCTGCGCGAGAGAATACACTTTGAACCCATCGGTTTCAATCTGCTCGACAAGGAGTTTACCATGCCTCAGTTGCAAAGCATATACATAGCCATCCTCAACCCGCCCGAAGACGACATGGCCATACGTGACAGACGTAACTTCCCGAAGAAGATGCTGAAACTCGGCTATATCAAGGAGACCGGCAAGAAGCTCACCGGCAACCCGCATCGTTCTCCCAAGCTGTATGTCTTTGACGAGGAAGCCTATAAGAACGTAAAGAAGCTCGGCATGAGACTGGAATTCTAACAGGAAGACCATCAATAGCCTCCCGGAATGGGAGGTTTTAATGGCGCTGATGGCCATAGCGTTAATAATACACAATAAAGAATGGACTAACATCCAACGACGAATGAATATGAATGACTTGTGCGATAGTGACATGCATCGGGACGCTTCCTGCAATGGTGAATACGGAACGGACTATAGCGACGACGCGGCTGGCGACGCCTTCGGTGGCGCGGTTGGCGCTTAAAAGAATATAGATTAACAACCTAAAAACAACGGATTATGATAGGCAGCATTATTGGTGACATCGTGGGCAGCGTATATGAGTTCGAGCCCAACAAGACAAAGCAATTTGAATTTTTCAACCCCCATGGCAGTTATACTGACGACAGCATCCTGACTGTGGCAACGGCAGACTGGCTGCTCCACGGAGGCGAGGCTGGCCACTACTATAGCAAGTATGGTAATGACTATCCCTGGCCGATGGGTGGATATGGCAGCGGCTTCAAGCGATGGCTTGTCGGCACAGTCAGACTGAATGATTTTCAGCCTTACAACAGCTGTGGCAATGGCTCGGCTATGCGCGTGGGCCCCGTGGGATGGGCTTTTGACACCGTCGAAGAGGTTCTGGCCAAGGCCAAAGAGAGTGCCGAGTGTACGCACAATCACCCAGAAGGAATCAAGGGCGCACAGGCTACGGCTCTGGCGATAATGATGGCAAGACAGGGGTGCAGCAAGAACGAGATAAAGGCAGAGATAGAGCGTCGCTTCGGGTATGACTTGCAGTTCACGTGCGACCAGATAAGGCCGACCTACACTTGGGGCGCGACATGTCAAGACAGCGTGCCGCAGGCCATCGTCGCCTTCCTCGACGGAGCGGACTATGAAGACGCCGTGAGAAACGCAATCTCCATAGGTGGCGACAGCGACACCATAGGGTGTATAACGGGAAGCATCGCCGAGGCATACTTTGGCGTCGGCGATGACCTGAGAAGTAGGGCTATGGACTATCTGCCTGAAGAGTTGCGGGAGATTGTCAATGAGTTTGAAAAAAAGTTTGGTAAGAGTAAAGGCGAAACGAAATGAAGAAAATCAGGAAAATCTGGAAGTTGTTTGGCAAGGTCGACAACCACGCTGCGTCAACCGCAGAGAGAGCTGAGGCTCAGCAGACAGCCTCAATGGAGAACACGTCGGTCAACGAGAGCGAAGCAGAAGGCGCTGCAGCCGGGACAGCCTCGGAAGAAGGCACGACGAAGGACAACAAGGCAAGAATCCACAATCTGATAATCGTAGACGAGAGCGGCTCTATGAGCCACCTCAGAAAGGCTACGCTGTCGGGCATCAACGAGACGATCAGCACGATACGCAGTGCGCAAGAGGAGTTTGTTGCCACGCAGGAGCACACCCTGACCCTGGTCACCTTCAACTCGGGCAGCAGGCCCGACGTGCGTACGATGATTGACGACAAGCCCATCTCTGAGGTAGAAGACTTCTGTGACTACATGCCCAAAGGATGCACTCCGCTATACGATGCTATGGGGCAGTCGTTGACCCGTCTGCACCAACGCATCAGACGAGACAAGGATGCGACAGCGGTGGTAACGGTACTGACAGACGGCATGGAAAACACATCTACGGAATGGGATGCCGCCCGACTGCGTCGGCTGATAGAGATGTTGAAATCGGAGGGCTGGTCATTCGCCTATATGGGTTCTGCCCATAATGTGAAGGAAGTGACCGACCTGCTCTCTATCGAGAATGTGGTCGAGTTCAGCCACAGCGAGATGGGGTCTGGCAGCACCTGGCAACACGAACGGGCATCAAGACGCTCATATTATGGGAAGATAAACATGATGTACGAGATAGAAGGCTCGTTGTCAAGATCGGAAATACTGGAAAGGAAACGCAAATATGCCCAGGAATATTATGGACCAAGAGTGACAAGCGACCACGTGGACCATCTTGAGGAGAATGAGATCTTCGTATTTGGCAGCAACGCTAATGGCCAGCACAACGGAGGTGCCGCTGCCCAGGCGATGCACTCTTTCGGAGCCATCTGGGGTCAGGGCGAAGGGCGTCAAGGACAGAGTTATGCCATCCCGACCACCGGAGGCATCGCAGAGATGAGCGCGGCTGTCAAGAGGTTCACCTCCTACGCCGCAGCGCACCCTGAATTGCGCTTCCTGGTAACGAGGGTAGGCTGTGGGGCAGCCGGCTATACCGTAGGTCAGGTCGCTCCACTCTTCAATGACTGTCTGTCGCTGGAGAATGTAGCCCTGCCCTCAGAATTCTGGGACATTCTGGGACTGAAGATGTATATATAAGTAGTATCAGAGAACGCGGACACAATACTATCAAACTACTCACTTCATCAGTGGCTCTAAGCCCAAATGCGCATAACAAGAAGAGTGACAGCCCGACATCGTATAGCCACATGAGGGATGTCGCGGCGGCTAAAGATGAGAAGACAAAGGCTGAGGCTTAGAACATTTGGCCGCTCTAATATCAGAAAAGGCACAAGCGATGACAGCCGGGGTCTGGCAATCAACACCAAGCCAGCCTCGTCATCGCGTTTACTGTCAGGGCTGGATTCCGTGTTTGGAATCTGGCCCTTTGCGTTGGCGTGGGTAGCGATGGTGGCCTTCGGTTCGGTGTTGCCGTTGCGTAGGGCTGCTTCTGGTGACGCAGCGCTTGCTCCGAGTGGTATCAGTGTCATCTCCACAACGGCGTGGCTTTCAGAAACAGCTATGCCTTTTTCGCTTGCCTGCCCATACGTCATGGGCAAATGACAGGGAGTCTCCTTGGCACGCCCCGTGAAGCCAGCATAGAAATCAGGCAACATTAGCCTTGGCTCGTCATATATTCAAAAAATGCTGGGCGAAGCAAGAAAAATAGCAAAAAGGTATTGGATATACGAAAAAATGCCTATCTTTGCAGCGTTATAAACCATTAATCTCTTATTTTTATGGATAAGAATGATAGAAAAACGATTAAAAATGAGAGAAATATAACACACGAGTTGTAGAAGGCCTTATTTTGAAAGGCTATTACAACCCGAGCGTGTCTGTGTGACCGCAAGGAACGGTTGTAGAAGGCCTTATTTTGAAAGGCTATTACAACAAGCAGTCTATATAACCACAAGGAATTTTTGTTGTAGAAGGCCTTATTTTGAAAGGCTATTACAACCGGCTAAAACTTAATATACTCGTTGCAACTGTTGTAGAAGGCCTTATTTTGAAAGGCTATTACAACAAAAATCGTTATAATACTTGTGCCAACTTTGTTGTAGAAGGCCTTATTTTGAAAGGCTATTACAACTCATCCGACAACCCATCAAAAATGAAATTGGTTGTAGAAGGCCTTATTTTGAAAGGCTATTACAACAGTCTTTTTCTTCTTTTTCAGTCATAATAGGTTGTAGAAGGCCTTATTTTGAAAGGCTATTACAACACGTTTCATCAAGAACACGTTGGAAGATGAGTTGTAGAAGGCCTTATTTTGAAAGGCTATTACAACTCAATCAAATGGGTGGATGGTCGGAAAATCGTTGTAGAAGGCCTTATTTTGAAAGGCTATTACAACACTTTTTTATTACTTTTGCATTGTGTTTAGTTGTAGAAGGCCTTATTTTGAAAGGCTATTACAACTGTATTGGAATTTCTTTATATTCATCCAAAGTTGTAGAAGGCCTTATTTTGAAAGGCTATTACAACGCGAAGCGGTCGAGGTCGATGACCTCGGCCGTTGTAGAAGGCCTTATTTTGAAAGGCTATTACAACATACATTTATATGGGCGATTGCTTTACCGCGTTGTAGAAGGCCTTATTTTGAAAGGCTATTACAACCGCAATTCCTTAGAGCCGTTGGCAAATATCGTTGTAGAAGGCCTTATTTTGAAAGGCTATTACAACGGTTGGCAGAGCATCTTCGTTAGGGTTCCAGTTGTAGAAGGCCTTATTTTGAAAGGCTATTACAACCAACCTACAGTTTTACTTCTTTGGGTAATAGTTGTAGAAGGCCTTATTTTGAAAGGCTATTACAACCACCAGTTGTTTGGTCTCCACCAAGAACTTGTTGTAGAAGGCCTTATTTTGAAAGGCTATTACAACCAGAGAATGTTTTCGATTGTTTTCATTTAAGTTGTAGAAGGCCTTATTTTGAAAGGCTATTACAACTAAGCAGAGTCGGCAGTTGCATCAGAAAACGTTGTAGAAGGCCTTATTTTGAAAGGCTATTACAACATTACCTTTTTGGCATTATTACAGAAAACAGTTGTAGAAGGCCTTATTTTGAAAGGCTATTACAACTGGCGAATATACAATAATATGGCGGTATGGTTGTAGAAGGCCTTATTTTGAAAGGCTATTACAACTCATCAGTGTGATTTTTAACGTCTTCTGGAGTTGTAGAAGGCCTTATTTTGAAAGGCTATTACAACTAGTGGGAGTATGTATTTGCCGATGAGTGTGTTGTAGAAGGCCTTATTTTGAAAGGCTATTACAACCTCCTCTTGAGCTTTGATTCGGTTCATAACGTTGTAGAAGGCCTTATTTTGAAAGGCTATTACAACTTCACTCTTAATTTTACCTATTACCTCCATGTTGTAGAAGGCCTTATTTTGAAAGGCTATTACAACCGCAACGGAGTAGTTGCCTGTGTTTGTCGCGTTGTAGAAGGCCTTATTTTGAAGGGCCATAACAACACAAACTTCTCCCATCCCCAACATTTTTCGGACGAAAATCTTGCATATATGGCCAAAAAGTGCGAATATTGCATATTGATAATAAGTGGAGGAGAAGAACATGGAGAGAAACAACATATTCCGAGGTGCAGGCAAGCAGGCTACGTATGCCAAAACCGCCTACGAGCTGCTGATGACCGGCGATTGGGTAACCAACCTTGATATCGTGGTCAAAGCAGACAAGGTAGAGAAAGAGGAGGTACTAAAGAATGGCATATCAAAATGGCCCTATATCGGCGAGCTCAAAAAGGTAATCCCTCTCTTACGCAGCGCCATAGAAGATAAGGACCCAGGTTGCATAGTGATAGAGGGCAACAATCGTCGGCAGAAGATGAGATACGTGGGCGAGGACAAAGACCCGCTGAGAGAAATGCGTATGGCCAAAGCCATCAACGACATACGCCAATACTGGTATTTCTGCCAAGACGCAGCTGGACTGCTGCCCACCTCGTGGCTCGAACACTTCCTGCAAGGGAGCGCAGACCTGCTGGAAATAAATCGTCGACGCAAAAAGGGCGAGCAGATGATAAGCGCCGACCAAAACCGCGAACTGAAAAACATAGACCTGTTACCAAGACTCTATCAGGCCATACGCGACCAGCGCGCACTCATCATCTGCTATAAACCTTTCGGCGAAGAGGAGAGGGTAATAAATTTCTGCCCTCACTTCCTGAAAGAATATAATGGACGATGGTTTCTGATGGGCTATGCCGAAGGTTGTGAGCCAGAAATGGGATTCATAATGGCTCTTGACCGTATAGAGGGAAACTTCAAGAACAATCCCCGCATGACATGGCACTCTGCCCCCGAAGGATATTATGCCAGCTATCTGGAAGACAAGGTGGGAGTGTCGCAGGGCAAAGACCGCACGGCACACGATGTAACAATAAGAGCCTACGGACAGAAGATGTTCAAGCTCACGGAGACCAAGCCCATACACCACTCGCAGCGATGTGTGAAGGACTATGGCGAATATGCGGATGGATGTTACGGTGAGTTTGCACTGCATGTAGAACTCAACAACGAGCTGATAGGCCGTATCCTGCAGATGGGCGACAGTCTGGAAGTAATAGCGCCCGATGAAGCAAGAGACATGATAGCCCAACGCATAAGCCGGATGCACGCACGCTATCAGCTCCCAACGGAAGACTGAAAGGCACGCAGCCCGGAGAGGAATTGACGCTCAAGGCGGCTCAGTCGCCAAGACCAAGACAAACGGTCACGACAGGTTTGTCTTTTTTACGCAACTTGCAACGCGGTTTCTGCAGCGTCGCAATAAGGATTGTTCTCGGTCGGCAGAATGCCAGATGCAGCCATTGCAAGGCAAGGAAAAACTGACGGGAAGTGAAAAACATAGTAATAACATGGTACAGGAATGGTTCCAAAAACAAAAGTACCATTATAGAGGCAAAAAAGTTTGCAGCCGACAATAAACCATCGTATCTTTGCGATGTCAAAACACTGGAAACCGCCACTGGTGTGGAGACTGAAGATAACAAATGGCGGGAACCTAAACGCAAAACGACATGAGCGTAGATGAAAAAAAGATTGCCACCCAGTTGGCAAAGTCTTGGGAGAAAGCCTCGAAGGAGGTGAGTTACAAACGTGCATTGGCCAGAGAGTCAAACGAGCAGATTATCAAGAAAGCCAAAGACAAGCTCTATGACAGAGTCATGCTCGAGCAGAGCAAGCGCAACGGCGACCAAAGCCAGAAAATGCAGCACGAGATTCTGCGCAGCATCATAGAGAAGCGCCAGGCACAGGCCATACACGAAAATATAGACTACGGCGAAGCCCTGTATGTCTCCAGTAATGGCAACGTCTATTATCGCCGTTGTATCCTCCGGTCGTAAAACTCCCATGACCGTCTGCCAGAATAGGGAGAGAATGGTTCTTTAGGGAATGAATTCTCCCGAGGATGGTATAGGCTGAGCCGAGGCGATGTCCGCGTTCCCAGACAGACATGAAAAACACGATGGGCATCGCCAAAACTTAGGACTTTATGGAAAAAATACAATAAAAACGAGAAAAACGGAACAACGGCTTAATATTTTTCCTATATTTGCATTTGTTATATTGTAAAACATTCACTAACTAAGAATCTTATGAACATACCTAAATTAGTAGAAGACAAAAAGCGTTATTTTGGAACGTATACGGTAATGGCGCTGATGAATGCGCAGACAGTGTTGGACCACATACAGAAGGTGACGGAGCTGCCCATTATCCCGGCAATAAACAAAGAAGGAAAAGAATTTACTCCTCCTGAGGAGGACCTGTGGCAGCATCCCGTAATGCGCTATATAAACCATGTGGCATATAAGCAAGACGACCAGCCCGAAAAGACTCAGGCTGTCATCGAGAAGCTGCTGCATCACTTCTCCTTCCTGAAGATCATGGCAGAGAACCAACGTGATTATTGGAACAAGAAAAACAATACCCACAGACTTGAGGTAAACAGTACCGACCTAAATGGCATACTGAACACAGTGTTCAGGGTAATCAAGAAGTACAGGGACACGACGACGCACTACATGACCAATGATACATGCTGGAATGACGGAAGCGACTTTCTGGCAAAGGAACAACGGTTGGCCTTCATGATAGACAACTATTATGAAGTGGCTCTGCGCGACCTGAAAGAAAGATACAGCTATACCACCGATGACCTGAGATTTATCCAGTATTATCGTTATAAAAGAGTACGCATGCCCGATGGCAAACCAACCATGTGTAAGAACACCAACTTCTATCTGAGCATGGTGGACTATAACGGAGACGCGGGCAAGAAGCTGCATCTCTCTGGAGTAGGCGTAGCACAGCTGGTATGTCTCTTCTTAGACAAGCAGTATATCAACCAGTTGGCAAGCAATCTGGAACTGACAAGCAAGCATCTGCCCTCATCCAAAGAGGCACAGATTATACGCCGCTCGTTGGGCATACACAACATCGTATTGCCCAAGGACCGCATACACTCTGACAAGGGCGAAATGTCGATAGCCATGGACATGCTGGGCGAAATCAAGCGCTGTCCCAACGAGTTGTTTGACACACTCTCTGCCGACAGACAGTCGAGTTTCAGACTGATATCGTCTGACCACAACGAGGTGCTGCTCAAGCGTAGCTCTGACCGTTTTGCCCAGTTGACGCTGCAGTATATCGACTATGGCGAGAAGTTTGACCGTATACGTTTCCATGTCAACATGGGCAAACTGCGCTACCTCTTCAATGCCGAGAAGACCTGTGTAGACGGGCAGGTGCGCGTCCGCGTGATAGAGCATCCCCTCAATGGTTTCGGCCGTATGGCCGAGATGGAAGCTATGCGCAAGCAGGAAGACGGCACCTTCGGCAAGACCGGCATACAGATACGTGACTTTGACAACGTGAAGCGCGACGATGCCAATCCTGCCAACTACCCCTACATCGTAGACACCTATACCCACTACATGCTCGACGACAATCATGTGGAGATGCTGATAGGCAAGCCAATGGATATGCCCGAGATAGAAGAGTATGACGGCAAATGGTATGTCAACAAGACGGTGCCTTCGTGCAGGATGAGCACCTTGGAGTTGCCGGCCATGATGTTTCACATGCACCTGCTGGGCAGCAAGCGTACCGAAGCCCGGATAATAGACTTCTATGAGCGGTACTGCAAGTTGTTTGACGCCTTGAAGCAAGGCGCTGTCAGCAAGGAGAATATCGGCGAGTTTGGCATCAAGGAACAGGACATGCCGCAGACGGTGCTTGACGTAATCAACGGGAATGCCCAAGGCAAGAACGCAAATGAGTATATCCTCAAGACGCTGCAGGAGCTGTATGACCATGCCTGCAAACGGATAGACAATCTGCGCCAGGACAAGCGGGCTATAGGTTCGGCTGCCAACAAGATGGGCAAGCGCGGCTATCGACAGATAAAACCCGGGAAACTGGCAGAATATCTGATACAGGACATCGTAAGATGGCAGCCCACGCTGTCTGCTGGAGACGACTATGGCACCGACAGACTGACGGGACTCAACTACAGGGTGATGCAGGCGGCTATCGCCACTTATGACAGTCGTGGCAAAGACGAAGAGGCAAGACGCTTCAAGGCCATGTTTGAGCGGGCTAATCTGATAGGCGGTGACAGACAGAAGAACCACCCGTTCCTCTATAAAGTCTTCGGCTATAGGCTGCCTGCAGACATCGTGGACTTTTATGAGAAATACCTCAATGAGCAGAAGTATTACATCAATTCTCTCCTCAAGAAGGCCAAACAGGGAGAAGTGGTGAATGTGCCCTTTGTCAACAGAGACCAGAGCAAGTGGAAGAAACCCACGCAGGAATACTTGGGCGCAGAATACATGGCAGACAAAGCAATAGAACTGCCACGGCAGATGTTTGACGAGGATATCAAGAACCATCTCAAGACTCTGGACCAGATGAAGGATGTTGATTTTGACCACGCCAATGTCACCTATCTCATAGGCGAATATATGAAGCGTGTGCGCGACGATGCCTTCCAGGAGTTCTATGCCTGGCGACGCAACTACCGCTATATCGACCTGTTGAAATGTGAGGTGGACCGTACAAAGAGAATCCCCAAACTGGTTGAAACATGGACTACGACCGAAGAACGGGAGAAGATATGGAAGGAACGTGAAAAGCTGGCAAAGGAATACCGCTCTTGGGCTGATGGACAGATGAAGAACAATCCTCAGACCAGAAGGCTGACAGAGGACGAGCGTGGGGAGATTATCGCCAAGAGGCTAAGCAATAGCCGCAACGACTATCAGAGGAGCGAGAAGATGATAAGGCGCTACAAGGTGCAAGACGCACTGCTGTTCATTGCCGCCAACGACACGCTGACCCAGCACATGGACTTCAAAGGCAAGCAGTTCAAGCTCAAAGACATCACTCCTGATGCCGAGCGTGGAATCTTGTCAGAGAAAATGTCGATGGACTTCAAGTTCGAGAAAAACGGCAAGACCTATATCATATACGCCCAGGAAATGAAGATAAAGAACTATGGAGATTTCTTCGTTCTGGCCAACGACAAGCGTCTGGTAAATCTGCTGGCACTGGTCAACCAAGACCGCGTGTCAAAAGACGAGATAGAGCAAGAGCTGAAGCGTTATGATGTCTGTCGTCCGGAAGTGGTGAAAATGATTCTTGACCTCGAGAAATGGGCCTTTGACAATTTCCCAGAGTTGAAAGCCAAGGTAATGAACGACAGAGAGGACAACAAGGTAGGTTTCAACTACATCCTGGATGTGCTCCTTGAAAACAAAAGGATAGGAGAAGCACAAAAGGAGACACTGCGTCTGATTAGAAACGCCTTTGACCACAATAACTACCCAAGGACAGGCGTGGTGAATGTGGTGACTCTGCCCGAGATAGCCGAAGAGATGAGAGACCTGTTCGGCGAGTATGCCAGAATAGAGTAAGCGACGATCTAAACAGGGAGAAAGCAACTGCGTTTTCTCCCTGTTTTGATTTATACACCTATTATACACTTTTATGTACAATATGATAAAACTTGCTGAAAAGCGACAAGGACGACGGCCGTCATTCTTCGCCCTACCGTACCGATGAAAGTTCACGAAAAGACACATGCGACGAGAAAGAGGTTCCTGACAGCAAATCATGATGGAAACAGCAGGGGATTTCGGCATGAAAAACACATTAACAACTCTATTGTATATATGACTAATGGTTCCAAATGGAGCAGAACCATTAGAGTTGGAAAAAAACTTGACCGCACAAAAAAAGTATATATCTTTGCAACGTCAAAACACCGAAACTACCACGGTGATTGACGCTACAAACAAGTTGGTAGGAACAAAAATGTTGAAACTATGGAAAACAAATCCAACATCAATTCCAAGACCGGTCTCTTGAAACTCGGTTATGTGACAAACCTTAAAACCTGCAAGGCAGAACTTAACAAGTTGCTCGCCGATGAAATACAAGTGAGCACAACGGAACTCAATTCACTTGTTGACGCAGCCAACATTGTGTACCTCAACAAGTATGGCTATGCCCGGAGCCGTTCGGGCGAGGCCGTAACAGACGAAAACGCCACCTACCTGTATTTCGACACAGGATTGGAAGATACCACTGGCGAGCCGATCATCGGTTGGTTTGAGAAGCGGGGAAAAGGATCTGACTTCAAGGGCGTGTCATGGGGAACAAAAGCGACTCTTGATGTAAAGATCCGAGCCAGCAAGATGTTTCACTGGGGAGACCTCTACTTCAAGAATGAGGAAGAAGGACTTGCATTCCTTGAGGACATCGCCGCAAGTACTATCCCAGAGACGTGGTCGTTCAAAAACAAGCCTTCGACTGTCAACCATCCCATTCTGAAGTCATATATAGAGAACACCTTCGAGGTTCTCAAGAAAGAGACCGAAAGGGGCGCGAAAAACAAGCTCGTGTATAATCAAGACGGCAGGTTCCTTGTCTTCAACACCAACTTGCTGGACAAGTTCTTCCACGAGGTTCTCATCGTGGTTGAAGTCCGCAAGCAGAAGGATGGAAGTGAACTGCTGATGAGCCCGAGACGTGTCAAGAAGGAACTGGAGTTGCGTAAGCTCGGATTCGCAAAAGACGTTCATCCGGAGCAGCCACATTTCTTTGAAAAGGTGGAGGAGGTCATATACCAGCCGACCTGGACAATAGACAAGGACTTCGACAAGTTCACTCACATCATTGAAGATCGTATAGAGCGTTTCCCCATAGAGGTACAATCGGCTTCTTCGGATGAACTCGGTCGCAAACTGGATGATGCAATTACGTTTGCTGTAGCTATTGCCCGGCGTAACTACAAGTTTATCGTGCCCATGTATCGCCCACAGACAGGGAAGATCCAACTGCTGATGCCCATTTACTTGAAAGGAACGTATAGCAGCAAGCCCGACTTCGCGCTCATACTTAGTCCTGACAAGGAGAACGAGTACTACACTCCGGAGACGATTCTACCCCTGGATGCTGTCTATCAGAATGCACGACTGATAGCCAAGCCCGATGACACCTGGCTCAACCCTGATACCATCCTCTGATTGTCGACTTCGGATTTCGGTGGGGTTCGTCCCCTCCGAAAACCGAACCTTCAGCGGAGCCTTTTAAGCAGCAAGAACATAACATGTATTTAGCACCTTATTAATAATAATGACCTACAAAATCGACTACAATGACAAACGACACCAGACAGATGACAAGCTACAAAGAGAAGCATTATACAAAGACCATAATGCATAAAGTGAACCCAAAGTGGATTCTGATAAAAGTGACGACAGGGTTACGAGTAAGCCATGACCATGCACATCAAACCATAGTCATCTGCTATGCAGCCAACCATGTGCTTGACCGAAATCGGCAAGGTTCACAAGGGTGCTAATGGTTCCAAATAGACAGGAACCGTTATATCAGAAAAAACTCTTGTAGAATAAGCGTGAAGGTTGTAACTTTGCATCAGAAATCAAAGATAACTTGGTTATACCAGATACTTAAAACAATACTATCGGTGACGGCCTATTCCGTCAAAAACAAAAAACACATAGATTATGAGTACAGCTCTCAATCTTGTTGCCGCAAAGGCACTCCCAGCCCTCTCGGGCAGTTCTCTCACCTACAATCCTGAGAAGAACGTGTTTCTCACCCTCGGTTATACCAGTTCAGCTGGAAATAACTACTACCGGGCTATCCGCTTCTCAAAGCGACTGGCAGTGTACTACCACATAGGCGAAGGTTACGCCCACACCTTCCTGAACGGTATCACGCTCTTCGCATGGAACGGCCGGAAGGCGAACATCATCGCACAGAAGTCCTGGGGCGGCTGCAACTGGAGATGCTTCAACGAGCGCTCAGCCATGGAGGAGAGCATCGACATGCTGAAGGACTACCTTGCAGGCCAAGCCAAGGCACACGGTACCTGGGTTAGCGAGCGGGAGTTACTCTCCTACTCTCGCCAAATGATTGAGGAGACCCAGCGTAAGCAACTTGCATAGCGCAGTTGCTACGCTGATAGAGAAGCAGGAAAAAAATAACAACAACACAAAAAAACAACAGGATATGGCATCACTTACAAAAGCGATCAACGAAGACTTGTTCAGACAGTTTCTTCCAGAGTTTGGCAACCCAAGGGTTCACGTTCCGGTGTGGGACGAAGGCCAGAAAATGTTCCTCTGCGAGGAATATGAGAGCGCCAACGGACACCGATACTACAAAGGTGTAAGGTTCTGTGACCGTATAGTCATCGTAGAGAATGTGGGACTGTACCACACTTGGACCTACATCGACTCCATTGAAGTCTATGCCTTCAACGGCACAAGATTGGAGCTCGTGCAAAAGCGCGACTACAACAAGACGTTCCGTAACGAAGAGTTCATACGCCAGGAATCGGAAGCTATGGTATGCAACTACTTCAAAGGAGTTCTGAAGGCACGGAGGACAACTCTGCCTAAAGAACAACTCGAAGCGCAGGCTAAAGGCATCGTCGAAGGCTGTTACAAGAGTTTCCTGGACAGCAACTTCAACACACGACTCACCCAGATTCTCCCACAAATCGAACAAAAGTAGGATATGCAGAACATACAGATAGACCCACAGAACCATGAGCAGCAGCTCGCATACGAGCTCATCGCCAACACCAACAGCAGTTTCTTCCTCACAGGACGTGCAGGAACGGGAAAAACGACATTCCTGCGCAACGTGCAGAAGATGGTCGACAAACAGTTCATCACACTGGCACCTACCGGCGTGGCAGCCATCCTGGCGGGCGGGGATACCATTCATTCCTTCTTTGGGCTTCCCATGGAAGTCTGCACACCAGGAACTTGCGGAAAGATGAACGAGGCGCGCATCCTCACGCTTCTCCATGCTGACACCATCATCATCGATGAAGTGTCTATGGTAAGATGTGACATCGTGGACGCCATCGACTGTACGCTTCGAAGAACACTTCGTACGACACTCCCATTCGGTGGAAAACAAATCATATTCGTAGGTGACATGTTCCAATTGCCACCCGTTGTAAGACAGGGGGCGGAGCGAGAACTCCTCCATGACATCTACCGATCGAATGATTTCTTCTTCTACAAAGCTGATGCCATCAAACGCATGCGCCTTGCGAAGATCGAATTCCAAAAGGTATATCGACAGGACGAGGACCCGAAGTTCTTGCGTATTCTCGAGAATGTACGCATGAACAAGGTAACCACTGATGACATCATGCTTCTCAACCGGCGCGTTGTCAAACCCGAACCCAAAGATGGTATGGTCATTACGCTGGCCTCGCTCAACAAGACAGCTGATGGCATCAACCAACAGCGTTTGGCAGAAATCGATTCCGAGGAATTTACCTACGAAGGGACTATTGCGGGAAAGTTTGATGTCAAGAAGTTACCTGTGGAGCTCAATCTTCATCTAAAAGTCGGCGCACAGGTAATGTTTACACGCAATGACCAGCAGAAGCGATGGGCCAACGGAACACTCGCCAAAGTGGTAAAGCTCACAAAAGATGAAATCCATGTGACTTTGAATAATGGCGAAACATACGTGGTGCCTTGCGCCTCTTGGGACTCGATGAGTTATGAGTATGATCGGGAATCACGAAAACTAAAGAAAGAGGTTACGGGCACATTCACCCAATACCCTCTGAAACTGGCGTGGGCTATTACCATACACAAAAGCCAGGGTATGACATTCGACAAAATGTCGCTTGACCTTAGCCGTGGACTGTTCGCGGACGGACAACTCTACGTTGCGCTCAGCAGGGTTCGGTCATTGGAAGGTCTATACCTCACAAAAGAGGTAATTTCCCGATATGCCCACACAAGTCAGGAAATTATAGCATACGCAAGTGACTATAATGACGAGCAACTCATCAACGACGAGATGGAGAGTGGCAAGGCTGTATATCGTGCGTTGCAGGAGGATGACTATGACGAAGCTGCCAGACAATACCTCTTGCTGATGTACAAGAAAGCGCAGGCAGGTGACATCAAAGAAGCTATGCAGCTGTCGGACCATTTTCTCAACACCCTCATTTGCGACGAAGGGCTTATGGGGTGTATAGCGGATGTTCCAGAGGGCCTGCTCCTGTCAGACAATGATGATTCTCGGTTCCTTGCCGCCTTGATCAGTCTCTATGCCGGAAAGTACGAGCAGGCATTGGAATTAGTAAATGCTGTTTCCGGAGACCGGGATAGTCAGAAGTCACTCTTTGTAAAGTCACGTGCATTGACAATGCTTGGGCGCTATGCAGAAGCGGATGACATGAACGTGAAATTGGCCGACATGTTCGACATGACAATACCAGACGCCAAGGTGCTCTACATGATAGCGATGCTCAACGAGATGCACATCGGTGAACCAGGACTGGAAGTGATGCGCACACTCGTGGCAATAAGGCCGAAGTACGACAAAGGCATCCATGCTTTGCGCATGCTGATGAAGCGACATGGAATCATGCTCGATTCTTCAGAAGAGAATGAGCTGATAGAAGCCTTCAATTCCGGCATGTCCGAAGAAGACTTTGATGCTCAACTGAAAGAGTGCCGTGCCAAAACACCAAAGTCTGTCAGCTATCTTATTCAACAAATTAAGAAGCAGAAGTTCAACATAGAGCAACCCATCGAAGAATGATGGGAAGCTCTTCTTATACACAAATAAATATGGAGAAATTTACAGCAAAACTGAGAGACATGCAAGGAACCAAGTTTCCAATTGTCAAAGCTACATTCAAGGGAAAGGATGACCAGATTCACACTGGAATCATGATGGTAGACACTGGATCTGCAAAATGCATTCTGAACAGGTCCGTCATCCCTAATCTTGAGGATAATGCAGCCATTGTAGATAGCAAGATGACAATACATTCCATCCAAGGCAAAGTAGCGGAGTGCCTAGGATATCTGCTGTCGTTTCGTATTGGCAACAGATTGTTTTCCGAGACATTCTATGTAAACGAGGATATGGATTTCGGGCAGATATTCAACGGCCCTTTTATCGGTATTGTCGGTCATGAGTTTCTAAGGAAGAACAAAATGGTGCTTGATTACGAGACGGAAACATTGCATGAGTCAGCAGGAAGTTTTGAGGGCTATCCTGAGGATTATAAGTTCATCTTCCCGATGTTTTGGGGATTGAAGTATTACAATGCCCCTGTCGTAGATCTTGTTTATGGTGACAAGGAGTACCTGATGATGGTAGATTCTGGCACAAGCGATACGGTCATCACCAAGCATTTGATGGATGATGCAGGAATCTGTGTAGGACAATTATGTGGCGATGGAACAATAACTGGCTTTACCAATGATACGCTGGAAACCGCATTGTATAATGTGACGTTGAGCATTCTCTGCTTAGGCAAAACACCAGAGCGTCCCAGGCTATACATCCAAAATGACGAAGTACAGGTCATTAGCAACTGCCAATACATAATAGAAGGTTTGAAGGATGCAGAGGGTAATGCACTAATGCCAGTTTCTGGAATGCTATCCTCAGAATTCATGCTAAGGAACAAATGGGTGTTGGACTTCGCAACGGGGGTGATGTATCAGAGATAGTAGGTGAATGATGGAATTCTATCAGCGGTCAATTCTTTTGCATAGCTATTTCATGAATTATGGGCTCACCCGATGAACCAAGGGGATTAGGCATATAGTTTTGTAAGTCTGAAAAG
>ULXY01066862.1_pt1 | contig 18358 bp, 29 predicted proteins | sample 1961741 | NCBI WGS metagenome assembly ULXY01 (sample SAMEA4835851, study PRJEB28245) | human gut metagenome | biome: gut microbiome; material: fecal sample | place: Denmark | collected 2008
CTTCACGCTGACGAAAACCATGTCGCTGCGCAACAGCGCGACGCCAAAGACCGTCTCGGAATCCCTGTTAGGGTGCAAGTGCGAACAGTCGAGCTCGGACACTAACCGAAACGACGCGGAGACGCTTTCGTCCATCAACATCCGTGCCCGTGCCGTACAGCGCTCGGTCGCACCCATCCAAACTATTGTGTAAACCAGGACGGGCGGGCACCCCAAGACCCGCCCGTCTTTAAAACCCAAAAATTATGTCGCAAATACAAGAAACGGAGCGCCTTGACCTCCAATACACCGTCACGGCATCGTATTTCGTTCCCTCCTTCAACAAAGAAGGTCATATGATCGAGGAGGAGAAAAAGAACCAAAATATCGCCTTTTGGCGTTTACAGCGTCGCAACATCGAGCACTCGAAGCTATCCATGTCGATCCTGTCGCGCGAGGAATCGGAGCAGAAGGGAGTGATCGGCCTATCCATGGACTTCATCAAAGCCTGCTGCGTCGATGACAAGGTGCGCGAAGATTTGCTCGGCGATGCCCTCGCCTGCGTGGAAATCTTCCAGTCGGAACCTGTCAGCGAAGATTTCCGCCGTTTTTTCGGGACTTGGGAGTTCTTGAAGGCACTCCCGAAGCATCCGTCCGGCAAAAAATAGAGGAGTACGCGAAGGACGACCCCCTGCTTATCAAGAAGGCCGTCGTCTCCAGATACTTCCATGAGCCTTACTCAGACATGGAAAAAAGGCTCAGCATCAATGATATAGACAAGTTATATACACTTGCGCTTCACCTTGTCGACATCATAGACATGGCGCCCTTTAAATCGAAGAAATAATGGCAACATACACCATACGCCTCAACCTTGGGGGAGACGTCATCGAACGTCTTACTCGTGCCAACGCACTGAGTGACCAACTGGAGCGCAAGACCAACCGCATGTCCCGGAATGGCCGAGGCGGAGGCGGTGGCGGAGGTGGTGTGGCCAACTATCCGAACCTGCGGCACGGATGGCACGAGCGCATGTCCTCTATGTATGACGTGTCGCGCCGATTCGGCAACCGACATACGCGCGAGGATTTCATGTCCGATGCCAACCGGGCGTTCGGTTCCATCCGACGCCTCCGCGAACAGTTCGTGCGCAATTCCTTCACCCCGAGCGGGTGGATGCGAAACGCCGGGAACTTGGTAGGGGCGGTGTTCGATTCCGCCGCCGCAGTGATAAAGAGCAATCCCGCACTCCTGATGGGCGCGGGTATTCTCGGTACTGGCGCCGCGGCGTACGCTCTTCCTAAGCTCATTGGCGGAGGGCTATACGCCGTGCTGTCCAAAACATTGAACAGCTCGTCCATGACGGACGCCATATCCAACCGTATGCAGATGGATATGGCGCGCAGGGGGTTGGGATCGGGCTACACCTCGGCGCTGTCTGACGCCACGCGCATGGCGGCCGAATACGGCTATTCTCGTGCCGGCATGCTCTCCATGATAAACACCGTGTCGGGCTTCGAAATCGGAGGCACGCAGATCGGCACGGCCATAGCCACGCAGATCGCGCGGCAGGTGGGTAAAGTCGCCCAGATCGGAGGTCGCCCCTACGACATCGTGGGCCTGAACATGCAGCAGCTGCTGGCTGCCGAAAAGCCCAACCTTCGTGACGTGCGCGAGCTGATACATGCCGCCCCGATTCTCTCTAAGTACGCCAACGAGGCCATGAAAAGGAGGGGTATCGTAGGAGAGGGCCCCTACAATTACCTCCAGGATCGCGCCAACATGCTCCGAGCCCTGCACAGGCTCGACACGGAGCTGCAACCCCCGTCGGCCGCGGCGGCGCGCGGGCAGATAGCCCTGGCGAAGGAGAATTTCTGGATCAACCTCGCGGGCATGGACAAACTGTGGGAAAGCGTCGGCCGGGCCGGAGAGAATATGTTCGACCGCATATCCGCACGTTTGGATATGTGGTACAACTCGTTCGACCCCAACAGGCTGGACAACATCTTCGACGACTTCGTGGATGGCGTAGAGGATGCCATAGGCGCACTGACGGCCCTTTCGGACTGGATACTCAACCTCTCCGACTTCTTCGGGCTCCTGAATCCGTGGAGCTGGGGCGACAAGAGCCGCTGGGACTTGCGGTACGAGAAGTCGGCCAAGCAGTCGGAATTCACCGAGCGGCGCAAGGCCGCCACATACCTGTCGGAGGAGATCGGCAGGAAGTACGTAGAGGACTACCTGCGCACGCCCGCAGCCCGCAAGGCGTGGGGCCTGGACGAAGGGACGAAGGAGAACCAGGCGGCGAACCTCAAAGATGCGCGCGACATCCTGCTAAAAAACTTCGTCACCACCTTTACACCCAAGGTTCGGGAGGGGTTGCAGGAGCTGCCCGGACACCTGACGCCCGAGGAGGGGGTTCCGCAGTACCCGACGGGGCTCCTGAGGTACCAGTACACACCATACGAAACGAATACCGGATTCAGCCTGTTCGACTTCCTAAAGACCGGGAACACGAAGAACGTCACTACCGTAACCAAGGGCGAGGCGTCCATAGCTCCCGTGACTTTCCGCTCCAATCCCGCGCTCAACGACCGGGAAGTCGCCGAGAATTTCAACCGGGTGACGAAGATTTACGGCGAAGGCGGCGGCGCCAGCGGGAAGGACACCAAGAAGATAGAAGATTTGACAAAGGGATCGAAGTCGCTCATTATCAACTTCAATGCACCCATTGTGCAGATGCCGACCCAAATAAACACCAATGCCACGCCGGAAAGCATCATGCAGACCATATCCAAACAGATCGAAGAGGTGACAATTCGAGGACTGCAAATAGCCTTCAACAACTCAACACGCACGCTCAATGGCTAAAGATCAATATACCGCAAACACAACCCCCAACGACACTCCTAACGACCTCCCGTCCTTGGGACAAATCCCGGCGTACAAGGCCGTGACGGATGGCATAAGCGCCGTAGAAAAAGCATATCAGGCGGGGTTGAAAATAACCCTGGCGGAGGTAGGATTCTGGCGTCAGATCGTTCAGTTCCGCGGCAAGGCCAAGACCTCCGATCCTCAGTATACCGGGATGGCGGACGCCCTAAAGCAGTCCGGCGACTACAAAACGGCCATACAATCGGTAGATCGCCAGGATATACAGCGAGAATATGTATTTCGCTGCGGGGATTATTTCCTCCCTATCAACCTCACCTACGAAGTGGAAGGGGAAAAGAACGATTCTACCTCCCAGCTCGTCGACGGGGCAGAAATCCTCCAGGTTCTCAACTACAAACCGATGGTCGTAACGGTGCGTCTGCGCATTGAACGCAACTTGTCTCGCGTCGACACGGACGCCTCGGCCTCGAACCTTTCCATGCTCGACGCCTTGTCCTATGAGGCATATGCCGACCAGGGGCTCGACAACACCGATCCCGCGGCCATGGCTATCGCCGACCTCGGCGTGGCTCTTCGGAGTTTGTGGCAGGGGCAGGATGTTTTCAAGATCGAGAACAAAGTCCTCAACAACGACCTCGGACTGGAGTGGGTGTACATGAAGAGGTTCAAATATACCCCCAATCCGGGGTCTACCATCGTGGACGTCAGCATGACGCTCCACCAAATAAACATGGATGAAAATGCCATCGTATTTACGCAGGAGACGGTAAATACGACCAATCCCGCGGGGGGGGGCGGTAGGTGATGAAAGGTAATTTGTTCAGAGTAGGAAACGAGGTGTTTATCGAGGGGAAGAGCATCGGCCGATTCGCCTCAGTAGACATTACCGAGGAGCGGGATTCCCTCTCGGGAAGCTGCACCATGACCCTCCCGGTGTATGCCATCGGGTTCCGGCAGGGATTGCCTCCGGCACAGCGCATAAGGGCGGCCTTGGAGGGCATAAACATCAAGCCCGGAGCCCGCATAGACATCGACGGCTGGTTCTACAACAATGCTCAGTTGGGGCAGCAGTTCGAGAGACTGCGCATTTTCAGCGGCTTCATCCGGCAGGTCATCGGGGGATTCCCGTCGAAGATCGTATGCGAGGACTACTCTTTCATCCTGCGGTTCGGTACTATAAATCGGGACTGGGTGTCGCGCACGAAGCTAAAGGACATGGTAGACTATCTATGCCCCATCTCGAACAAGGCATTCGAGGACTACCGCAAGGCACAGGGGTTCGACAACCCGGCGGACTTCCCGGCTCTGTCTTTCGATTCATCGGATAGTGCGGATGTGGAGTTCGCGTTGCAGACCTTCAAGCTCATATCGCCGTTCGAGGCCCTGTCGAAGCTCATGAATATGTTTACGCTGTACGGCACTGTGAACACCCAGGGGAAGGTGTATTTCGGTATTGGCGTGAGGGACAAATTCAAGCGCACGGTGACACTGGCCACGAACACCAATGTCATCGGCCGCGACATAGTGCCTACCGACGGGCTGTTCGAGAACTACAAAGTGGTGGTAAACGCCCTCATGGCCGACGGTACAAAGTACACCTACGAATACGGCGATTCCCAAGGCGAGGCACACCGATATTTTGTCCCGGCCAATACGGTATCGCTGACCGAACAGACGGCCAAGAACATAATGGCCCGGTTGAAGGGAACGCGCAACAAGGGAACCATAAAAACCGTGCTCTATCCGCAGGTTAATATGTTCGACTTTGTGGAGTACACGGACACCATGCTCCCGGAGCTTACGGGAAACTACTACGTGATAGGCAGGAATTTGAGCTGCGACACTTCCGACGGGTTCATCCAAACCCTGACAGTAACCAACGAAATGTTTATATTATGAAAACATCCGGCACTTTCGACGACGAATGCGCCCGTTTGGGAGCGGAATTCGGAACAAAGATGAATGACGGGAAGAGGGTGTCGCTCGTCATAGCCACCGTGTCGGCTATAGACGAGGATGCCAAAACCTTAGAGGCTGTTGTGGATAATGATAGGATATTCAGCGACATAAGTCTAAACATTTTTCCAAACGGGGGCAACAGCCTCTATATTATACCCTCCGTGAATTCTCTTGTGGTGCTGGGGTTCATAGAGGGTTACTCCGAGGTTCCGGTGCTCATAAAAGCCACGAAGATCGACAAGATGGTCGTATCGAACGTCGCGGGTACCGAAGAGGAGGGAGAAAGCACTATTTCTTTCGATAAGGACGCCGTGGAAATAATCCGCGGCACCTCTTCTTGGCGGATTGAAAAAAATAAAATATCTTTCACTGCCGATAAAATTGAAATGGATGGCGGGGAGAACGGGGGGCTTGTGCTGGTAGATGGCGTCACCACGGCGCTCAACAATTTAGTGACGCAGGTAGGGAATATGTGCACAGTATTCAATGCGCATACTCACGGCGCCCAAGGTGCGTCGCCTCCGGCCACCCCTATGACCGCCCCCTCCCAGTTCAATAAAGGAGACTACGAAAATACCAAGATAACGCAATGACAGACGCAAAATTCGACTTTAAGGTCAACGACATAGTTATATCCAACGGGGGCGTCGAGTTGGTATCTTTGTGCAGCCAGCAGAACGCCACGCTGATATTTTCCAAGTCGGCGGCAAGTCTTACGAAGCCCCAGTTCGGGGTCGGATTCGAGGACTTATACCCCCTGCTGCCCAAGTGGGCGTGGGGTAAGGTTGAGGCCACGGCTGAAAAGCAAATATACGACGACGGAGCCCTCATTGCCCGCGTGAATATCTTTGAGGAGACAGCCTCGGGAGTTGTGACCGCGGACATACATGCACGATACAAGGAGTAGACATGGCAAAGACGTACACAGTAAAACAGGGAGACACCATCCAGGACGTGGCATTCAACGTGTCCGGCTCTCTCGCGGGCATAGACCCGATATTGGAGAAAAACACGCCCACGAATATCCCGCCCGCGGACTGGAAGGCCATGCAGTACCGCCAGGAGCCTCCCGCCAAGAACTTTATGGAATCCTACACTCCGGCGCTGAGGACAAATCAGATTCTCGACGTCGAGGGGATCGACATATACAACCTCCAAACCTTGCAGCGGCCTCCCTTCAACTCCTCGATGGACGTGAAGGAAGAGGTGGAGGCGGAAATCTCGCGTCTCTTCAAAGCTACGGCCGAAGGAGGACGCGCCCTCATATCGGCGCTTGCGCCCGAGGCTATGGGGGCGATGAAGTCTACGAGCGGCAATTTTTTGCGCGACACGTTCTACAACAGCCCCTATACCGTGCAGTGTTTATTCCGCACGCCTCCCAAGTACAAATACATCCCCAGCCCTGAAGCTACGATTCGGGGAATACTTGACACGTCGGGGGCATCGAATTTCCCTCGCATCGACATCAAAAACCCCTCACAAGGCATCATCTCTCTTGTGTTATACAACAATCAGGCGGCTATGTATTCATATCCTGTTTTTTGGGACTATTTATACAGCGTCGTATTCATTAGCAACGGGGCCAAGGTCTATGCATATATCAACAACAATCTGGTAAACTCCCAAGATAAAAATTGGGTTAGTTATACTTCATATCTAACTCTTGGTGGATATGGTAGTAATAATAGGCCGGCGGTTGATTTTATGGGGGAGGTGATATGCGCCCGCTGGTTCGACCGCGCACTCACAGAGGAGGAAATGACGGCACTCCAAAACGGAGTGCGCCCGCAGGACTATATTGTGCCCCCGGCCTTGAAGCTGTCCTGTGTAGCTGAGTACATACCTCAGAACCTCATACCCTCTGAGGAGGACAGCTCGAAGCCCGCCATGTGGCTCGACAGCGCCAAGCAGATGCCGCCCGACATCTCTACTCCGCCGCTCCTTCGCAAGTCTGCCGGGGGTTATGACCTGGTGGTCAATGATAATCCCAAGATAGGCCGCGAGCCGATCCACAAACCCACTTACGACTTCAAGGGCGCCTATACCGCCAATGGCGCCTTCAGGGGACAGCGCATATCCACACGGTCGCTCGACGACGGGACGCTGGAGTGCTACTTCAAAACCGGAGACGACATCCATCATGAGCAGTGCGTATTCAGCATGGCGGATAATATGGCACTTCCAAGGCTCACAATTATTACCAACAAATTGCTTTTCGCAACCAACGATTTCTCAGTGAAATATCCCTGCGAGCCAAACACGACTTATCACGTGGTACTCCGCTATGCTTTACAGGAAAATTTAGGCTACATCTTTTTAAACGGGATCAAGATTTCGGGGACGTTCAAATTGGGTCGTAATGGGATACAAAAATACATCGACCTTGGCACATACGGCCAAAATGATCCGATCTTGTTGAAGGGCGAAATCTACCACTTCCGCAACTTCAATACACACCTGACAGAAGCACAGGCGTTGATGCTGTGGAACGGAGGCGATCCCGCGTCGTTCGTGGTAGATGCGGCTATGAAGGCATCCTGCACACAGGAGTATCTGCCGCAGAACATGCGGCCTCGGAGTGATGATCCCACCAAGGCGGGCTATTGGTGGTCGTCACACAAACAGATGCCCGTTAACGGAGTGCTGGAGCCCCTGTCGGCGCCGCCCGCGGAGTGGCCGAATACAAACCTCGACTATTACAACTATCCCTCAATAATTAAACAATAACTGATATGTCACTTATAAATACCATATGGGATAACATCCAACGGACGATCCCGGCGATGAACACCAGCAACGCGGGCATCCTGCGCAAGATCGCGGAGGTGGTAGGCACCGTGCTTGACATTGTCCGGCTCGAAATCCTGCGCAGCGAACAGACGATAGCCGCGGCCGCGAAGATCGCGCGCGTGACGAGTGAGGCATGGTATGTCGAGAAGGCATACGCCTATCAGCAGGGCGATCAGGTAGTCGTGGTGAACGAAGCGACGCAAGAGCTGGGCTATGCGACCATAGATGCCACGAAGCAGATAATAAAGCAGGCTTCGATGGGTTCTAATCAGGAGGGTTTGTACTACATCAACGTGGCGACGGCCGATGCCAACAACAACGTGGTCTCACTCACGCAGGATCAACTCGATGCGTTCAGCGCCTACTACCGCAACTTTTGGGGCGTCGGCGCGCAAATACAGGCCGCATCCAATGCTCCGGCCGTCCTTTCGGCCGACAAGCTGTACGTCCGCTTCGACAAGTCGTACAACCTCGATACCATCAAGAACAGCATCAACACGGGACTGCATGACTTGCAGATGCAACGACGCACGACAAATATTCTGTATATCAACGACATAGAGAGCTACCTCTCGGGGTTGAACGGCATCAAGGATGCCTACTTCTCCGAGGTCAAGGTCTCGCAGGATGGCGACAGCACAACACCACAGGATGGCAAGATAGTATTGAATCCGGGTTATTTCAACTTCGACCCCAATCTGTACGATTTCGCCAAGAACATTACAATATTCGAGGCTATATGATGCGTTTCCGATATATTGACATCCCGAAGCTGGTGTTGCAGTTGCTCCGGCCGAATTACTCGGTGCGGCGCGACCACAGCTACACGGAGCAGCCGTTTTGGACAACGATAATATACCGCTACTGCCTGTCGTTGCTCATGGTGTTGCACGACTATCTGTACAACTACTACATGGTGCGCTCCAAGTGGTACATGATGGCGGCGTGCACACCTACATACGGGCAGATCGAAGGCGTATTGCGGTACTGGTACGGGGAGTGGGGGCAAATATCCATCACCCCGAGCGGCGCGAGCATATGGCGATCTATGTGGTATGATTCGCCAAATCCTCCCGTATACCTATATGACACTCCCACCCCGAAGGTATACCTTGGACAGGGAGGCACCATCACGGAGCAGCCCATCATTACGATCCCGGCTGCCCTGTACAACAACTCGGAAGCATACAACCAGTTTATCGCAGACGTCAACACGCTATTTCCCTTTTACATCAAGTATACTATAAAAACTCAATAACATGGCAGGAATAAAAAATATCAACGTCATATCGGGCACTGGCAACCCCGTGCAGATGCAGGATTTGCAGAACCTCTGGAGCGCCATCAACTCGCTCCTCCGATCCACCAAAACGCCCATCTCCATCGTTGCAGGATTCGCCACGGCGAACAACGACACCGGGACGAACATCGGCGAAGGTATCATCTGCTACCAAGGGCAGGCTTACTACCTGGCCGCCGATGTCGCTAAAATAGGCCAGTATCTTTATGCCAACACCATACAGGACGAACAGCGCGTGTATGAAGATGGCGCGACGCGATACACATATCAGGATTATGTCGTGAATGCTGCGGCCAATGCGTCGGCATCGGGAATTGGCACCCTCATAGGGCAGGCCACGGCGGCCAACCTCGCAGCATGGAAGGTGGGCGTGCTATCCGACGGTTCCGTAACAGCGGCTATGCTGGCCGATGGCGCTGTGACGACGCCCAAACTTGCCAATGGGGCCGTAACTTCAGCAAAGATCGCAGATGGGGCGGTTGGTAGCTTGCAGATCGGCGTGGAGGCAATCAAGAACGGCAACATCCAGGATGGACAGATTACCGGCTCCAAAATGGCCGACCAGTCCATTCCCGGCTCAAAGCTCGGTAATAAGACCATCACCGGAACGCATATTGCTGACAAAGCAATCACTGCTGATAAGATTGCCGATGCGACGATCACCGCGGCTCAGATCGCAGCTGAAACGATCACGAACGAGGAGATCGCCAACAAAACCATCAACGCAAATCAAAAGCTGGAGAATGGTTCTATCGAAGAGCCACAATATGGCACCGCGTCGGTATCGACACGAGCATTGCAAGTAAACTCGGTTAATACTTCCATCATCAAGGACGGATCAGTTACGGGCGACAAGCTCGCAGAGGGCGCCATATCCGGGATAAAAATAGAAGACGGTTCTATTCCGGAGAGTAAAATGACCGCTCCGGGAGTACTTTACCTGGAACCGACTACCGTGGTTCCCCATGCGATGCTATCTAATTACAAATTAAATATCATCAAAATCGGCAACATTGGCAGCACACATGTAAATGCCGTCATGCCTGTGCAACAATTGCCCGGCACACCTGTTCGAATATTCATAGAACACACCTTTTCAGAGAATGCTGTCGTGGATATAAGACTGTCAAACGTCGGGGTAGTGGTAGGTACTATCAACATTTCCAGCACCCTTAGCGGTATGTATGCCGAAATATTTGTGTACGACGGCCGCGTATTTTACTGGGTTTCGGGCGACGGTAATTATCAAAGAGAATAGGATAATGGACACCTTATTGAAATGGATCATGGCTGTGGTGGGAAGCCTGCTGTCGTTGTTCGCGCCCGTGACGCCGCTTGTGCTCTGCGCCTTGACATTCGTCATGATAGACTTCGTGATGGGTATACTGGCCGGGCGCAAGAGGGCGGCTCGGCAGCATAAGGACTGGTATTTCTCCAGCGACAAGGCGTGGAAAACGGTCATCAAACTTACGTGCATTGTCGTTGGGATCGGCATGTGCCACCTTATAGACACTCAAATCATCGACTTCATGAACTTGCACCTGGCCAAGCTCTTCACGGGCATGGTATGCGGCATCGAAATGTGGTCGTATTTGGAGAATGCCATGGAAATATCCGACGCTCCGGTATTCCGATCCCTTCAAAAATACGTGGGAAAGAAGATGAAGGATGAAGTAGGTATTGATATTGAAAACGCCCCGCAGGCTCCGGCCGACGGGGGTAATAACGTCAAACATAAAAAAAATGTGATATGAAAGTAGTTATCAATGGCTCCGAAGCCGATTATCCCTACATTTTTGTGAACGGAGTAAAAATGCCCGCGACCTTTATTGCCCGCCCGGCCAACCCGCGGGTAGACATGGGGCGCCGAATCATCATCGAGCCAGCGCTTCCGGAAGGTGGCAACACCCTGCTTACTGCGGACTACCTCGACTTCGAAATCAACGAGGTTGTCATCTCCGATAACCCGTCGGCCTACACTCCCGCCGACGTTTTGCGATTCCTCAACGAAGGGCATGAATCCCCTACTGACGATGATTTCCCGGGCATCGGATCGGGTCTCTATTCCGGCGGGGGGGGGTCTCCTGAAATTCCCGACGGGTCGATCACCACAGCCAAGCTGGCCGACAATGCCGTGACTTCGGCTAAGATCAAACCCTCTGCTGTAGGCACATCGCAACTGGCCGCGGGCGCTGTATCCGGCGACATCATTCAAAAAAATACAATCGTGGCGTCGAAGCTTGCGGATGGATGCGTAGGCGCCGCAGCCATCGCTGACGGGGCTGTCACCGGTGATAAAATCGCCAATGCGGCCGTTACGGTCGACAAGATCGCCGACGATAGCGTAAATTCGGATAAAATCGTCGACGGAGCTATCAATGTCAATAAGATAGCCGCAAATAGCGTTGGCAACGGGCAGATATTGGACGGTGCCATTACGGCGTCGAAGATCGGAACAGCGGAAGTCGGCACGGCTGCGCTGGCTCCCCTTGCAGTAACCACGGATAAAATTGCGGACGGCGCAGTGACGACGGATAAACTCGCAACATCTTCCGTCGCCACCGAAAAGCTACAAGACCTGTGTGTCACGACGCCCAAAATCGCGGATCATGCCGTCGACACCACCAAACTCAACACAGGAGGCTCCCCCGGGGGGGCCAGTTGAGTAGGTATAAAAGAACAGACGCCTTATTGGCGTCTGTTCTTGTTTGGCGGGTCTATCCCTCGCCCGGCGATCCCGAACACCAGCATAATAATCCCGGCCACAAAGAAGAGTAAGCACGCACTGCTCATGACTATGCTTTTATTTCGAGGTGGAATGCAGGCTCGCTCAGGTCATACGAAAACTTAGGGTTTTTGCCGGGAATAGATACGGGCGAAATCACTTTGATGACGCGCGGTTCGTCCAGTGCTGCGACCAGGAACTCCACGGGTTTATTCATAGTCATACTCACGTCCAGCACATTCACCTTCCGATACTCCTCGGCGCTCACACAGTGCTTGGACACCCGTTCTCCCTTTTCGCTAAGCCGACTGATAAATTTGGCCATCTCGCCGATGGTCTCTTCTTTGTCCATGCCCTTATCCTGGCAGTCGTCGAACAGCTCGGTCACCTTCCTGCCGGGTTCCCGGTAGCGGATGCGCTTTCCGGCGACCAGATTGTTGTACATGGCCATCGCCTGCCGATAGGGGTTGCGCCACGTGGAGGTGATGGTCACCTTCGGGTTGTCGCTTTTCTCGGCTATGGATTCGAGCATGTCGATGACCGATGAAGCTACCATGTCCTTGCACTCTTTCAAGAGCGACGAGGAGAATACTACTCGTTTTGTTGTTCCCATGTTGTATCTGCTAATGATTTGATATTGAATGATATAAACTCGCACCCCTTGGGCACTATGTACTTGCGGATATGTGCTTTATAGATTAATTTGTCGTTGAATTGATATCTTTCTTGCAGCGCATCCTGGAACGGTTTTACCGCGTTGTCGTAGTCACACTGAGTATTGGAGAATCCGAACTCATACCACACCTCGAACGGAGGAGACGGTAATTCTATGTCCGGGAGCTTTAAGAGGCATTCTGCGCGGAAGGCATCGTGCTCGCTGGTTTTGAATCGGCGCCCTTTGTATGCCCTATTTACCGTCAGCGGCTTGACCTGTATTGACACTTTGCTGTTCATGGTATATGCAAATCTTTTCGGTGTTTATGTGCGTCACCATGCCCGTCTTGGGGCAAATATGGTGCATATTCTTTTCGGCCGACAGGTATTTGCAGGACTTGCATGTTACCTTCGGCCGATCTCTGAATCCTTCGGTCTTCGGTTTTGCTGGCTTTTTAGGCGCCCTCAGCTTCATTTCCTCCAAATATTAAACCCTCCGCGCACCTCTCCGTATGGGGCGTCATCGAAGGGGTTGTACCCGACGGTTCCCTCGATGCTGAACCGCCCCTTGTTGTATCGCACGCGCGCGCCCACAAACTGATTGTTCCACCCGGGGGCAACCTGCGCGGTCACTACTATCCCTCCTTCCCATGTAGGCGGCATTACCGTCGTGGTGTGATGGGTCTGTGTTATGATCTTGGTTGGCACGAACAGGTCTATACTTTCAAGCATGGGCTTATACCCGGACACCGTTGCGCGGTAGTTCTCGGTCTGAAATGTCTTTAGCTCGAACGGAAGCGTTACAGCCACTTTAACCGTGTCGCCGGACAGATATACCATCACTGTGTCGATCCTCGAAATTTGATGAGTTTCTGTGATAATGACGGTATCTCTTATATACTCCCTTATGACTACCGTGTCTACGCGGCATTCGATCTCCGGTTTCGATGGGGTGCAACAAAGCCATGACCGCAGACTATAAAGTGCGATCATGGCTATAATTGCCCCGATGATGGCCGACGTTAGCCTGTTCATCTCCTATGCGTCGATCTCTTTGTCGACGATGGTGCCGTACCACGAGTGTAAAAACCATCCCGATACTACCCCCGCGAGGAATCCGATGGTTCCAGCACTTCGAATGCTGCCCGGCAGGAAGTTGAACACAATGATGGCTACCACGGATACCGCGGCAGCTATCAACCATATTTTCAGTTTGTTGCCCATTTTATATAAAGTTAAAATTCAGGTATTCTCGGTATAGCGGGTGTCCAGTTGGATATGATTCCGTCGAAAAACAGAATCCAGTGCCGAATCTCGCTCGTGATATTCAGCACGTCGTTCTCGGTGGTAGGATCGAACACTTTTGCATCAACCCCTCCATGTGTCATTGCGACGATTTCGTTTAGGTCGTCCCGCATCTCGCGCGCGATGGTCAGAGCATCGGGGATCGTAAGCGCCTCCTCGATCTGAGACGAATCCACGAACTGCGTCATCGTATGCAGCGGAATGCCATCCAGCACGCGGATGGTCTCGGCCATCTTGTCGGCGCCCTTCCGGAGCGTGGCCGCAGTATCGTCCAGCAGCAGGTGCAGGGATCGGAAGGGCGTGCCGTACACCATCCAATGACGCCCTTTGGCGTTCGAGTAGGCTACTTCGAGGGTGGCCAACAGCTCATTCAGAATAGAAGTCTGATTTTTCATCTTTCTGTTTGTGTATTATGGGTTTTATGGCGTCCGGATTGTTTGCGATGAAAACGACCTGTTCGTTTAGCGCATACTCGTCCACCTTGTCGTAAAATTTGTATATTTGGTTCTTATGGTCAACACACTGGAAACGGAGGGCGTCGACATCGGCCACTTTGCCGGAACGCAGATACACCAAGTGTTTCATGGCTTTATGGTTCGTTATCGGGTTCAGGGTTTTGCCTGGCATCATCCTGCCATCTGTACGACGGCCGCAGCATTCTCCCATTTCCTATAAAGGTAGGTTTGCCTCGCTCCCCTACTTCCGGTTTGGGCTGGTAAAGATATACGGTATGCGTGTGCCCGAATTTGTCTATTTTTTTGAGCGGCGCGATGCAAAGTTTAACCTTGGCTCCCAACTCTCCGTTATTGCGAACAAACTCTTCTATCACGTCAACAGGTATCTTTTTCAGGTCTATTTCGGCATATAAGATTCCCGCCATGATTCAATCTCCAATTTCGCCTCGTGTTCAAACTTCGATATTATTTTGCTGTACGCCTTTATCTCCTTCATATCCTCAAACTTGCGGATATGGTAGTATGAATTCCGGCTCGTACAGTTCAGGTAGTTCGACAGCTTCACTCCGTTCATGAGCTTGTGGAAGTACATGATATGGATGAATACCGTTCGGGCGTCCGTGACCCTTTGGCGCCGACAGGGTGTCCGTATCTCCTCCAGCGATACGCCAAAGTGGCGTTCGAGCAGCATCCCTATTTTCGATAAAATAATTTCCATGCAGTAAATATAGTAAATTATTTTATCATACAAGCCCGCTCCGATCTATTTTTTCTTCTCCAGCTCTTCAAGGAGGGCACGCCCCATAACCATGTTGACCGGAAAGTCGATCCCGTATATGATTCGTCTCGTCACGGTCTTGCGCCCCTCGATGACCGCATCCGTCAGTCCGTAGCGGTCGTTAAACATTATCTTCTGCATTGTTATCCTTGTTTTATGTTGTTCAGTCTGTCGATCTCGGCGGCGATCTCAATTCCGAAGAGGTGAACCGACAATTTATAGCTACTTGGGCTGAACCAAAATTTACTCAGGCCGATCAGTATAAAATGACCGCAGCCCGGATTCCTCCATCTGTTTACGACATATATTCGCAGTCGTACATGCTGTGCTTTCATTTATACAAATTGTTTATCCTATCTATTTCGGCGGCGATAAGGGCGCCGGCCTCGGCAAGAGCTTCCAAGCCAGCGTGTGGGTTCCCTATAATACTACATACCTCAGCATGACGCACATTGCCGATAATTCGTTCAACCTTCATATCTCGGCCTTTCCTAATTCTTTTCCTCGCTTTAGCGATGATTTCGACGCCTGTTTTCATGGGATTCTATTTCTTTTTTGAGTTCCTCGATTGATTTTCTGAGCCGTTCGTGTACCTCCACGGCGCGATACATAAGCCAAACAGTAACGATTCCGAGGATTGAAAGCAACGCCCACGCTATAATTTCATTCTTCATTTTCTCTTCTGTTTTAGCTCCGCAACGCGGCGGAGGATGTAATTCATCTTTTTTGCTTGGATGCGCCTGCGGGTTTTGTCATGGCTCCATCCAACATATTCTGCAAATGCCTGTAATTCCTCGCAGGGGCATTCTGTGAGCGCCTCCTTCCTCAGTCGGCGCAGTAGTTTGGTTTTCACGCCTCATAGGGATTTGTGGGTAAATCGTGAACGCTGACGGCCAGTCCGGCGTCGATCAGGCCGCGGTAGTCAAAGTGAAGGCGGTGGAGTAGGTCTAATTCTGCGATAGAAAGTCTATCTTCGTAATAATCATAGCATTCGGAGTAATCACCGCATTCACTATGCATACTGTAAAACACGAATAGTTCTGTATCATAAAAAATATATTGGTTGAAATTAGGGTGCCTTGCCTTCGCCAGCTCCACAATCGGCACGAACGGCTTCCCGTTGTTATAGTCCTTATCCGTGATCTCTTTGTATAGATCGGACATCGGACGAAGGACGGGCTTGTACCCAGCCAGCGCGATTCCATACTTGGCGACAAACTCGACGTCTATCCAGCAGATAGCACCGGATGGATGTTCCCCTAAAAGTGGATGCTCCAAATACCCCGCAATGTCGGTGAGTGTAAGTTCTCGTTTCATATGTTTATTGTTATTGTTTTGTCCGGCTCGGTGACTATTAAGCCAACTTTCGATACCTCATTCCAGCCGTATGAATATTCATCTTCCCACTCAATCTTAATGTTGTAATCCTCGCATCCGTTCTCGACCGCCCAGTCGTAAAGTTCTTTCGGTGTCATAATTTCCTCCCGCACATGGGGCAGTATTTGATATGCACTCCTGATGCAAAACTATCATCGTCACATTCTGCGTCGTACGTGATCTTTAATCTTTGCCCGTCAATTTGCAAAACGCATTCGGATACCTGGTCAACTATCCACCACATACCAGGTTTGCAATACTCGCATGTTGTGCCTGTTTTTTCTTGTTTTTTCATAGTTTATCTTGGTATTTAATTTCCACACTGTCGATCTGCTACCGCGTGATGGCGATTCGGTGCTTATCCTGAAAGGCCGATATCCTTTTACATACCCTCTTAGATTCGGCCGAGGGCAGCATATCGTGATAGTATAGATAGCTTTGGCAAAACAACAGCGTAGCCAGTTCCTTACGTCTTTCTATGGCTTCTCCTTCTCGTTTCATCGTATGATTTCAATTATTTTAAGTCGTTCATCAATCTCAGGTAATAGATAATCTATCGCATCACCGTCAACCGTAATGTCGTAGTCCTCGGCCCCGTTCTCGACCGCCCAGTCGTAAAGTTCTTTCGGTGTCATTGCCTTATTTTTTTGGTAAATTATTATATCCGTTGGAGAACATCCAAATTCCCGCAACAGTAAAAATAACGTGCAGCGCAAACATCCACCAATTCGCCACCGAGTAGTCGTGTTGCGCTAAGTTTCCCGCAACAAAGGCGATCAACAGTCCGCCTATTGTGTCAAAGGATGCTTTTGTCATGGTTAGTCCTTGTATTTAATTTTCACGCTGTCGAGCTGCTTTATTGTGACATCTATTTTGTATTTGTCTTGGTAATCCCGTATCTTACGGAGTACCTTCCTGGTTTCCGCCTTGGTCAACATGCCGAAGCCGTGAAGATAAACACTGCAAAACAAGAGGGTTGCTACTTCCTTGCGCCTTTCGGCCGCTGTTTTCTCTTTTCCCATAGCTCTGTCTTATTCGTGAATCTCCCGCCAGCCGATGATGTCGAACAATTCGGGGCATACTATTATGGCGTGCGCATCCCATTCCTCCCCGTTGAATCCCCCAACGGATATTATCTCACCGCTTCCGTCTTTGTATTTCCACTTGGTCAATACAATATGATTCGGTTCGGGGCGATCCTCTTTCGGGTCATGCCAGCGCGTCAACTCGGCGCGCTCCTCTTTGGCCCAAGAAGCATAAGCACGGGCTAAATCGTCTCGATAAATTATATCTTCTTCTGGGCTATCCATGAAAAGAGTAGCGCCTAGTATATTAGCGTACTCTTTTGCTCTTTCCTCAATCGTCGTTCTCATTCTCGGTCAGTTTTTGGATAAAATCTTCTTGTATAGAGCAAGTGCCACATAGCGCACCTTTATCATCGCAAAAACATCCCTCTCCAAAGGCCTCAATCGCTTTCTTCCGCATCCGCTCCTCGGCCTCCTGCTCGGCAAGTTCGGCTGTGTGGGTCATTGCCAATCCCAACCGCCTTTCAACGTGGTCAGGCATATCAACTGTAAGGTTGTTTATGCACCCGTCGATAAATTCCCTTGCTTTTTCGCTTTTCATGGTCAGGATGTTTTAGTGTAACGCCCACGTCTTGTGCATTGCAGCGATAAGGTCTATATACCCTTTGTATTCCTCTATCTGCTCGGGATTATAGCCTTCAGCCTCGCCAATTTTTCGGAAATGCTTCTGCCATTCGGAAATGGTGTAGCGTTTGCAGCCTATTTGAATAACATCCTCACCCCAATAGGATACTGTATGACGAGATGCGCTGATAAATAGCGATTTCGGAACATCGCACTCGTCGCCCAGTTTGCACCCGTAGCCCAGTTTGCACCTGTCGCCCAGTTTGCACCTGTCGCCCAGTTCGCACCCGTAGCCCAGTTCGCACCAGTTGCCCAGTTTGCACTCGTTGCCCAGTTTGCACCAGTTGCCCAGTTTGCACTCGTCGCCCAGTTTGCACCTGTTGCCCAGTTTGCACTCGTCGCCCAGTTTGCACCTGTCGCCCAGTTTGATATTGCGCGCCTCAAATTCGGAGGCTAATTCAGAAAGTTCATTGTACTGAAAGGGTGTCCAGC